>Ga0265297_10000396_pt1 | contig 134037 bp, 210 predicted proteins | sample Munlanlwell13791_FD_192502 | JGI IMG/M metagenome (GOLD analysis project Ga0265297, IMG submission 192502) | Leachate microbial communities from a municipal landfill in Southern Ontario, Canada - Leachate well 137-91 | ecosystem: Engineered > Solid waste > Landfill > Unclassified | place... | reverse complement strand
CCGTGCGCAACGTGCTCAACCTGCTGCGCGCGTGCTTCCAGGATGCCGTAGAACGCCACATCATCCTGGCGAACCCAGCGGCCGGGGTGCACCCGCCGAAGCGCAGGGCGGACCTGCGGCGCGCCGCCGAGCAGGCCCGGGACGCGGCGGTGGAAGCTGCGCGTAAAGTGCTTGACGACTCGCGCGGCATCGTGTGGTTCGCGACCGTGACCGACCTGGAGGCGCACATCAAGTCGGCAATCCAAACGCTGGAAGCCGCCCTGCGCGGGGGAGGTGGGGGATGAAAGCGCGTCGTGCGGGCGAGAGTCTGTCATCGTGGAACAAGCGCGTTGCCGCCCACAACCGCACCATGGCCGCGCGCCCCGGGCACCATTGGCGCATCCTTGCCCATTCGCGCGCCGAAGACTTCGCGATCGAGGAACGGAGCGACCTGTGCTTCGACGAACTTGTGATCGATCACTGGCTGCACATCGAGCAGATGACCACGCGAACGTGGTGGATGCGTGTCGGGCCGTTCGTTCTGTGGGTGACGGTGTACAAGAGCGGGCGCGTGTCGATGTGCGTGGAGGACGAGACGGGTGCGACGATCGCAGAACGAAAGCGAGTAGTGCCATGACCCCGCCGAGTGACGGACTTCACGTCTTCACCAACGATTACGAGTGGGTCGTTGCCGCCGACATCGACGACGCGTGGGCTGTCTGGTGTAATACGACGGGAGAAAATCGCGAAGACTATCCCGATAGCGAGTGGGAGATGCTACCCGACGACTCGATGCTGGCCATCTGGCTCGACGACACGACACCGACAACTGACTGCGGCTGCGGGGCCAGGGCCAAGGCGCACCAAGCCGTTGCGGACGCTTACAACACAGCGGCGACGAACTACGTTGGCTTCATGGCGAAGGTAGGAGCGAGGCTGAAGGACTTGCCGCCGATGCCGCAACCGAAGGACGCCCCAGGTCCGAACGGCCACTACGATGACTGCCCAGTCGGCCACCCGCGCAAGACGTGTGCGGAGTGGTGCCAGTCGGATGGACGCGGATACCTTTGCACTACGGAGTATTGAGCAATGGCAGACAAGACAGAATCGAAACCTTCGTTTTGGGCCAGCGACAGCGAGGAGTCGTTTTCGTGCGGCCCGTTCGACACGCGCGAGGAGGCCATGGCCGCAGCCGTCGCGGAGTTCGATCTGGAGCCCGGCGACAACTTCTGGACGTGCGAGGCTGACTACACGACCGAAACGTATCCACCCGTTGCGGACCGCGTGATCGAGGATGCACAAGAGCGCGCCTGCGACGACACACTCGGAGCCGACTGGGTAGAGACGTGGCTCGACGATGTTCCGCGCGGGGAGATGGAGGATCTCGACGCGATGCTCGAAGCCACCTGGAACACGTGGCTCGACAAGTACAATCTCAGGCCGCAGTGGTTCACGTCGTGCAAGGTTCAGGCGCACAAGGTGCCAGAAGGAGAAAAGCCGTGAGCGAAGGCGAGAAGTGCGAACGCTGCGGGAGCATCGGCACGGACAGGCGCACGTTGTGCATGGCGTGCTTCTACGATATGCGCGAGCTTGGCATCCCTCTGATGCCGATCGGGCTGCATGGCGTCGTCGTGAAGTCCTGCGGTGACGACCCGAAGTTCGGCTGTGCGGAGTTCGAGGCTCCTCCGTACAAGTGGGAGGAACAGGCGACGACGTATGGCCTGTTCTCGATGCGCGTGTGCAAGGGGTGCCGCGGTGAATGGATGGAGGCCGTCCAGAAGTGGTTCCGATCAGAGCCTGATTCGACATGCCGGTACAACAACGACCAGACGGACGCGCCGTCCGATCTCGGCGTTCTCATGGCGAAGTATGAAGCGCTCCGGGTAGAATCGATCGCTTTGCAGCAACAGATCGGGGACACGCTCCGACGTGTGCGCGAAGGCTCGTTGTGAGCGAGGACTGGTTCTCGAACGACGCGCTGTTCTTCGATCAGCTGAAGAAGGGCTACGCGTGGCAGCACCTGCCCGCCGTCTTCTTCCGGTGCTCGGGGCTCGCCGTCGAGATCCCCAACCTAACGGTGCGGCAGGACGTATCGGAAGCGAGCCGGTGGACGAAGTCCGATACCGACCTGATCGTTGATGGGCACGTCATCGAGATCAAGAGCCGCGGGGAGCGGTTCACCTGCGCTGCCGACTTCCCCTACGACGAACCCTTTGTAGACACCGTTGCGGGCTACGATGCGAAGAAGCCCCCGCCGGTCGCCTACGTGTTCGTCAGCCAGATCACCGGAGCGATGCTCGCGATCAACAGTCAAACCAAGACGTTTTTCCGGATCGTGGCCAAACACGATCGGGTACGCAACATCGACGAGAACTTCTACGTCTGTCAGCGATCCGCGCTCAGGACGATGGACCAGCTCGTCCGCTACATCAAGCAGGGCTGCACGTGACGGGATTCTGGACACTCGGGTTTACCATTGGGCTCATGTCCCTCACGGCAGGCGATCGTGTGCTCCTCATCGGGGACTCCCAAGCGTTCCTGCTCTCGCACGAGTTTCCTGTTCTCGCCACGCGTGACGGCGTCACGTTCAAAGCGGTCGTCGCTCCTGGCTCCAGCGTCATTTCCTGGGCTTCTGACGGCCCGCTGTGGGCCATGGCCGCGCAGTTCCGTCCCACCGCTGTGCTGGTCAGTCTGGGCTCGAACGATGCGTATATGGGGCCGTCCGTTGTCCGCAACGAGGGGCCGTTCCTGGCCCGCGTGTCGAAGCGGCTGGATGGGCTCGGGGCTCGTGAGGTCGTCTGGCTTGGGCCTCCGAAGCTCAGGCGAGCGGCCAAGGGGCTGGAAGCGTTTGTGCAAATGGTGAGCAGGACGGGGTTTAGGTACCTGGATGCGCGAGAAATCGAAGTTGGTATGTGGGACGACCAGCTTCACTGTTCCAGGCCCCAATACGCAGGGGATCGGGCAGACGGATGTCGAGTCTGGGCAACGTGGGCATGGCAGCTTCTGGTTCACCCGGCACCGGCTTCCGGCCAGGGAGCCAAGCAGCCTTGAGCCCCCTGTGCTCCTTGCCTTCGGCATCGACCGTCGTGCCGTAGGTGACGACGATGCCCGCCTTGCGCAGCGCCGTCGCGTACATCGCGTCCATCTCCTCGGCGGCTCCGCTGCGACCCCCGCGTGCGTAGCCCTTGAACAGCGCCAGGGTCGTGTGCGCCCGCCGATGCCGGTTGAGCAGCACGAGCGCGCGCTCCGTCGCCAGCGCATTGCTTTCACAGAGCTGCTCGCGCGTGTAGTCGCCGAACGCCCCGCTCCCGGTGCGCAACTGAAAAAGTGAAATACTCATTCCGCGATCACAATACTGGCTACCGACGAAGCAGGCCGAGCAGTCCTGGACCTTGGACCAGAACCCGCTCTCGTGCCCCGAGACGGCTGCCAGGGCCAGCGCTGATGCTTCGCGGCCCGCTTCTCCGCGGACAGGGGTTTGGGGCGCTGCATCGACGGCTTCCCACTGATCAAAGGCCACTTGGTGAAGTCGCACCTGATCTTCAGGCAATTTCCCTCGGGTAGCGGCGAACATCAGGATGATACCGAACAAAATCTCGACAAATTGCATGGTTGTCGCTCCTTCGACACCATGCGTATCACGAGCTGTCCCGTTCCTCCAACTTGTTTCAGTATCGGCGGATTCTGCGGCGGCGGTTCGGGGCTGCTCGCCTTTTTTTCGTCCCGGCCCAGATCCCCACACCGACAAGGGCCGCGATCGCCGCGATGAGCACCCATCTTGTGACGGACCCTGCTCTGCCCGGTAGATCCACACCCGGCTTCAACGGCTGGACGATGGAGAACCTGTTTTTCGGCGCAATGGAGACCTTGGCCTTGGGAGCAGCCGGTACGAGGTCGAGCTTCAGTGCCCTCACGGACAACATCTTCTTGGCGGGAGCGCCCTGGGCAGGGAAAGGGATGGTTCCCTTGGACTGCTGCCACCGCATGGCATAGTGCGCGTTGTGCGCCGTCATCGCGCCAATGACGAGTGGGAGCACCCGGCGCAAAGCCTCCAGCCTCTGACTAAGAAGCTCTTGCGCAACGCCTGCGCAGACCCTGGAATCGTTGGAGGCCGCGATGCTCTTGCACGCTTCCGGCCCACCTTTCTGGTCGATGTACAGGTTGAAGGCGCAGTTGTCGGAGCTGTTCTCGTAGTTCAGCTTGAACAGGTCGTACGTCAAGAACAGCTTGAGAGGCTTGGATCCCTCCGGGAGCATAGGGGGCGAGTACCCGGACATGTCTTCGCCCGACAGGCCCACCGGACCCGCGATGAACTTTCTCGTAAGCGACATCACAGAAACAGGCTTCAACGTTTTCGCGATCTCAGGATCCACAAGCTGGACGCTGGAGGCTATCCCTCGTGAGAACGCCTGCACCCAGCTGCTCTTGTTGAGGAACACCAGCCTGTTTGTCGAAATGGTCTTCTGAAACCCGTTTGGGTCAGTCCACAGGGAAAGCTCGACGAAGGCTTCCTCCAGGCCGAAGGTTTTCGGTGGGCACTCGCATCCCCCGTCCTTGACGCACGCCATCGTGAAGCCCTTGGGCGCGTAGCCCTCCGTGACCGCCCAGCCCTTGGGCGCGTAGCCCTGGGAGGCTTTCAACGCACTGAGGAGCTTTGCCCTCGACGGCGCGTTCAGGGTAGCGGGGACATCTCCCCTTGCGATCATCGCGGCGATACTCAGGAATGGGGCGTCGATGCAGACCGCAGACCAGGGCAGCCCCGCCTCGGCCCTTTGGGTGTCCCAGAGTTTGGTGATGTCGGCGAGGAGTTTCCCGACGCCCTTCGCATACTGGGAATAGAGGGTCTCTATGTTGGTCCAGCAGGATCCTGAGTTGGCACCGATGCACTTGATTGCTTCCGAAATGGGGCCAAGCAGACCGGAGGCGAACTGAAAACCGGACAGGTACCAGATCACATCCCCCACGGGCTCGCCGTACTGGCCGCATTGCTTTGTGAACGCGCCCCCGCCGTACATGTAGTTGAAGACTTGGCAAACCACGGTGGAAATGCAGGAGTGCGCCAGCTCGACGCAGGGCTCGGGATCGGTGCCTCCTTTGCTCCTACACCAATCGTCGTTGATCTCGCCCCCTTCTCTCATGCGCTTCTGAAACTGGTGACAGTCACCCGCGCTGCTCCCCCAGTATGATTCCTCGCACTGCTCGTACTCTTTCGTTTTCCCCGCAAGGATCAGCGACTCGCACCCAGACTCGTCGCCCTTGTCTTCCTCCCCGAGCCCGCGCAATGGCTCGGGCACGTTGTTGAAGATGCCAAACGGTCTACGTGCGCGCATGAGCATGTCCTCTCAAGTCCGTCTGAACGTGATGGTCGGCTTGCGCCGTCTGACTGGGCGCGCAGGGGCAACACGGCTCATCACGCCGCTCGCCCGCGGCCTCACACCGTTGAGGGGCAGGAAGCGCAGCCTGCCGAGCCCGGACAGGGAGACTGCGGGTGGCTCCTTGCTGCACGTTGCGGTCTGCCAAATGACGCCCGCCCACGATGCGTAGCCCAGCCCGGTGGGGTGCAGGTTGTCGGGCCCCCGCGGGATGGCGAACCTGCTCGACTCGAACACCGGCACCCCGGTCTGCCTCACGAGCGCCGAGAACCTGTCTGCGAAGGGCAGCGTCGGGGGAAGGATCCAGTAGACGATCGCTCCGGTCGCCCGGATGATGTCGATCATGGCGGCGATGTTGGCGGAGAGCTGCGGGGCCTGGGTGTTTCCCGCCGTGTCGTTCGTGCCCAGCGAGACCAGGACGATGGTCGGCTGAAACGCTGCGATCTGCGCTTTGAACTCCGCGTTGCCCACCCAGAAGCCGGTCGTCGTGCTGATCTGGGACGCCGCATCGAAGTCTGCTCCGACGCTGGTGCAGAGCTTCTTCACGTAGGGGCCGAGCCCCACGGCAAGGCTGTCGCCGACCAGAAAGACGCGCGAGCCCGCCTTGATGTTCGGAACGCACCGGGCGCTTAGACTCTTGGCGATGCCGATGCCCGCAACGAGCAGCAGGCCTCCCAGGATGAGGGGCGTCGAATCTTTCATCCGTGACCTTCAAAATCCTTCGTGTCTACCACGAGCAGCGGTGGTACGGGATGAAACAGCGGGACCGATGCGTCCTTCTCGTGGTTCTTTTTGGCGAGCGCTTCGGTTTCTGTCTGTAGACGCTCGTACTGACGAGCCTCCATGGCCCCATACCCTCCGCACAACCCGACGTAGAAGGCGATCTTCATGGACGAGAGCATACAGCCTCGGGCGCTTTTCGGACAAGCGCCCCGCGTGTATGATGGGGCCATGCCGAGCGCGTGGTTCAATCCCTGTGGCGTCCCCTACCGGCTGTGGGAGGACGGGCGGATCGAGGTCGAAGGCCAGGGGTTCCCCTCCTGGGACATCGCAAGCGCGCGCGCTCAGAAGATGGCCACAAACGTCTGGGGCCGCTGGGGCGCGGCCATCCAGAACGCTGCCGAGATCAACGGCATCCCGCCGTCCTGGCTTGTGGGCATCATGCAGATCGAATCGGGCGGCAACCCCACGGTGTGCAGCGACGCTGGCGCGTGCGGCCTGATGCAGTTCATCCCGATGACGTGCCGGATGTACGGTCACGAGCCGCAGTTCTACAACGAGCACCCGGAGCAGCAGATCATCGACGCGGGCAACCTCATCGTGAAGATGACGAAGAACTTCGGTGGCTCGGTACTCGCGGCGGTGAAGGCGTACAACGGTTGCGGGAAGCCCGCAGAGACGTGCGCCTGCAACGACACCGGCATGGCTGATGGCCCTGGCATCCTGGGCATGTACGGCCAGCACGACTACGTGGCGAACTTCGTGCGCGCCGCCAACACCTTCGTCGCCCTCGGCTTGTCCGCGCCTCGGCAGGCTGGGGCGAGCGGGGCGATGCAGGTCGCGGTCATCTTCTTCGTGCTCGGGGCCGTGGGGTACATGCTCGCCGACATCCACTGGGGGTTGACGAATAGCTAACGAGATGCTACCGTTCTCTACCAGACGCCATGAAGTTGGTTCCACTGCGGATGGCCTGCCAGATTCTTGGCATGTGCCCGAACACGATCCGGAAGTACGCCGATGAAGGGCTCATCAAACACGTGCGCAACGCTGCTGGCCAGCGGCTTCTCGATGTCGATTCCTTCGTCAAGGACGGCCTGCCTCCAGCTATTGTCTGCTACTGCCGGGTCTCCTCTCCCAAGCAGAAGGATGACCTCGCAAGACAGATCATCTACATGCGACAGCGCTTCCCGAACGCAGAAATTGTCAAAGACATCGGGAGTGGGCTCAACTTCAAGCGTAAAGGATTGCTCTCCCTACTGGACCGACTGGCACGCGGAGCAAAGCTCACGGTTGTGGTTGCCCACAAGGACCGCCTTGCCCGCTTTGGTGTCGAACTTCTCGGGCATCTTCTCGAACATAACGGTGGAGAACTCGTGGTTCTCAATCAGACTGAACACAGCCCCGAGCGGGAGCTTTCCGACGATCTTCTTGCCATCGTTCACGTCTTCTCTTGCCGAATGCACGGCCTCAGACGATACGCTGCTCAAATCAAAGAAGATCCGGATCTACCCCACTGACCAGCAGGCAGGCGTCTTCCGCCGATGGCTCGGGACCTCGCGCGTCGCGTTCAACGCAGCGGTCGCCTTCCTCCGAACGCCCGGCACCAAGGCGAACTGGAAGAAGATCAAGACGGGCCTGCTCAAGGCGTTGCCGCCATGGTCCGAGGAGACGCCCTACCAGATCCGATCCGTGGCAATGAGGGACGCGTGCAGGGCGGTGTCGGCGGCGAAGCGCAAGTTCATGGAGACGGGCGAGTTTCAAGAGGTGGGCTTCAGGTCCAGGAAACAACCCGTGCAGTCATGTTTCATTCCGAAGAGTGCATTCCGTCGTGGAGGAATATACCCGACTCTCTCCAAGGGCGAGATCCGAATGGTCGAGGAGGTGCCGAAGGGACACGGTGATCTGCGGTTGGTACGTGCAAGAGGGCGTTGGTTTCTGATCGTTCCCGTACAGCAGAAGCGATGCGCAGCCGAAAACCAAGGGCGCGTCGTTGCTCTCGATCCCGGGGTGCGATCCTTCCAAACGTTCTACGCCGAGACAGGTTGTGGCAAGCTCGGAGACGGTGACTTTGGACAGATTCAGCGGCTATGCGCGCACATCGACGATCTGATCTCCAGGCGCAAGCTGGAGACGCAGCGCTTCCGAAAACGGAACTTGCGCCGCGCGATTCTGAACATGCAGAGCAGGCTCCACAACCTCGTGGACGAGCTGCATCACAAGGTGGCGGCATTTCTAGTGAAGAGCTTCGACGTGATCATCCTGCCTCCGTTCGAGACGCAGGAGATGGTGCAACGAGGTGCGCGTAAGCTCCGGGCGAAGTCGGTGCGTTCGATGCTGACGTTTGCCCACTACCGTTTCAGGATGTTTCTGAAGCACAAGGCATTCGAGTACGGCAAGCTCGTGCTCGATCAGAACGAGGCTTGGACGAGCAAGACGGTATCGTGGACGGGTGAAGTGAACGCCAAGCTCGGCGGCTCGAAGGTGGTGCGCTCGGCGAAGACGGGACTCTCGATGGATCGAGACTACAATGGCGCTCGCGGGATCTTCCTGCGAGCTTTGGGAGATCAACCCGTCCTTCGGGGTAACCTGAAGGATGCATCGGCATTAGATGTTGCACCGGCAGCGTCTGGTAGCGAAAAATGATCGGGCTCACCCCGAAGATCCTCCGGGCGGTGCACGCGTGAGAACCCAGATCGACATCTTTACGCGACCGTATTGCGAGCATTGCGAAAAAGCGAAGGCGCAGATCATGGCGTCGGACCCGGCCTCCCACGGCGTCACGGTCAACGTTCACGACGCGGGCGAGGACTCGGCCATCAAGCAGGTGCCGCTCATCATCATCGGGGACGAGCCTCAGATCGACGGGTACTACGCTTCGGCCATCGAGCAGGCCCTATCGAACTTGTACGCGTCCCTTTCGCCGGAAGTCCCAGACGAAGAGACGCCGCCTGACGAAACGGAGTCCGAGATCGTCATCACGCAACCCCCTGTGATCCAAGCATCCGTGGCCTCCTCGCCACGCGCAGCCGTCGTGGTCATCGCAGCGATCCTTGGCTTCCTCGCCTATCGTGCGATGACGGCGCGTTGACAAATTCTTGTTGTTCGGCTAATCATTCTTCGCATGTCCCAAAAGAAGATCGAGAAGGCGCGTTCGTCGCTCTACGACTTGTTTTTTGCGACGCTCAGGCCGCTCTACTCGAAAGAGATCACGGACAAGCTCGCGGAGGCGCACTGCGAGGCGCACAAGCAGTTCCTGCACGAGATGTACCTGGACGCGGGAGGGGATCGCCGGGGCGGGGCGCGCAAGGTGGCCCGGGACGGTAAGCCGATGGGTAAGGTGCAGAAGAAGCGTTCTGGGCTCATGCAGCGGGCCAAGAAGGTGATCGGCAAGAGCAAGGTCATCGTGAGCAAGTCCAAGGCTGCGCCGATGCAGGACGTGAAGCGCGAGATCCTGAGCTACCTGAGTGGGTTCGCGGAGCCGGTCGCGCTGGCGGAGATCCATGGCTCGCTCGCCACACAGTTCGACTGGTCGATCTCGCAGGTGAAGCGCGCGATGCGGGAGCTTCGGGAGAGCAAGCAGGTGGAGCAGATCGGGTCCAAGAAGTTTGCGAAGTATCAGGTGACCGCGCCGTTCGTGCAGATGGCCCCCGCGGAGGCAGCGGCGGAGGGGCAGGCGTGAGCGCAGAGCGTGTAGCGGTCATTGGGCACGGCACGGTAGGGGCCGCGATGGCAGAGTGGCTCGCGAGCAGATGCGAGCTGTCCGTCTACGATCCGGCGAAGGGCTACAACGACTGGGATGCGGTTGCCGATTGTCAAGTCGCATTCGTGTGCGTGCCGACTCCTGAACGCGCCGATGGAGCATGCGATGTGTCGGCTGTCGAAGATGCTGTGCGCAAGCTGTCCGCTCGCGAGGGCATCATCGTCGTCATTCGCTCAACCGTGGCCCCGGGGACTACCGCGGCGCTACAAGCCAAGCATCCTACCTTGGCGATCCTATTCATGCCAGAGTTCTTGTCCGACGCAACAGCAGTGGACGACTTTCTACACCCCGCGCGCCACGTTGTGGGGTTTGCGGGCAGCAGAGACGCTCAAGTTCTTCATCGGGTGTTGTCGCTACTGCCGCCAGCCGGGTTCGTCTTGCTGATGAAAAGCACAGAGGCAGAACTCGTCAAGTATTTCGCCAACTGCTGGTACGCGGTGAAGGTGTCGTTCGCCAACCAGATGTACGACATGTCGCAAGCGATTGGGGCACAGTACGAGGATATACGTCGAGCGGCGGAAGTGGACCCGATGTGTGGGCCGACGCACTTGGACGTGTTCCACAAGGGGTATAGGGGGTTCGGTGGGAAATGCCTGCCGAAGGATACGAACGCTATGCTCGTTGCCGCCGCTAGTGTTGGGGTGGACATGAGCGTTCTGCGCGCTGCGAAAGAGTACAACGACACACTGACGAATGCGGGGAAGTGATGTCGATTTACCTGAGCAACCCCACTCCTCAGAAGATTGAAGAGTTCTCTCGCAGCAAAGTTAGGGCGGTTTCATTCCCGCCGGATAGAGTGCTTTGCCACACGCTTGGGATGTTCAAGACGTTCGTGCTCTCTTCGGACACGACGTTTGCGCCACATGTCGTGTTCGATGGCTACTGGGAAAGCTGGATAACAGCTGCCATGTGCGGGATCATCCGTCGCGGGATGCACGTCGTGGAAATCGGCGCGAACGTTGGCTACTACACTATGCTGTTCGCTCATCTCGTTGGTGAGAACGGACACGTGGACGCGTTCGAGCCGAACCCACAGCTGGTTCCCTTGCTGATGGATAATCTGAGGCTCAACGGGCTCTCTGCCGTCACTGACGTACACGAGTGCGCGGTGAGCGATGTCTGCGGAAGTCACGATCTCAGGTGCCCGCCCCGTTCTCCCATGGAAGGGTCTATCGTTTGCGGCGCTGACGACTGGATGTCGCTGGACGTGAAAGTGGCGAATCTTGACTTCGCCCTGTCGAGTGTTCCAGACGTGATATTCTGCGGCGCGTGCGGGGCTGAACCAGAGGTCGTGTCGGGAGCTTCCGGTATCCTATCCACAGAGAAGCCTCCGATCTTTGTGTGCAGCTGGCGTCCTCACTACGCGAAGAGGTTCGGTGTTGAGATGATGGAGGGCGGGTACGACGCTTGGGAGATAAGCTCCAGCGGCGTCGCGTGCCCAGTATCTGTGGAGAAGTTGCAGAGGCTGGGGTGCGCGACCACGGTGTTCAAGAAGCGGAGCGTCGCGTGAGCCAGACGATCCTTGCGTACTACGCGGACGGGATCTACGTCGGCATGGCGCTGATAAGCGCATGCTGCGCGAGACGCGCAGATCCTGATATGACGGTGATCGTCTACAGCCCCCAGAAGTATGCCAGAGACTTCCCGGACTGGATAGAGCACCGCCCTGTGGATGACGAGTATCCGCAGCACTACATTCGCAAGCCCAGATCGTGGTTGCACCTACTCAGCTGCGCAGGCGACAGGGAGGTCGTGCTTCTCGACGCGGACACCGTGCCACTTGCTTCGCTGCATGAAGGGATCAAGGAGTCTCACAGGACCGGGCTGGCAGCCGTAGTGGACAACTCCTCGTACATGCAGGTGCATTCAAGCACGGTAGAGCTTAGGCACGACCATGCCAGATGCAGAAGCGATCTTGGCAGTCGTCTGGACATCTGCCCCGATTCGGGTGCAGAATTGAAGAGTTTCTTCAACTTGCCAGAACAGGACGCACTGAACAGGAGGCCGTACTTCGGGGCAGCATTCTTGTTTGTGCGACGGTGTGAGAAGGTGATCCAGATGTTTCAGCGCACGTCGGAGTTCGGTATTGCGCATCCGAACGCGCGAGCCTTGGCGATCCTTCCTGAGAATACTCCGATGAACTGCGCAGCGATGGAAGCGGACATTTCTCCTGTGCAACTGGATCCGGAAAAGTACAGCCTGATGTCAGACACGCCTGGGAAGGTGATTCTGCACATGGATGGGCCAAAGCGGTTCGGTCGGCGCGTCAGTCGCGACGTGGGTAGGTATCGAGAATACGTCGAGCAGGCACTGAGCCGAGAACATCTACTACATCACCCGATGGTGCAAACCGTGTGGTAACAGGCGGTATCCGTGGAGACAAAGATCATGATGCGCGCAGCAACCACCACGGCTCCTAGAATAGGGATCGGGTATGGATATTGCGAGCAGACGCTGCGCGAGATGGTCGAGAAAGATCCGACTTTTCAGGCCACGAACATGGGGGTATTCGTCGATCATCATATCGTACCATCAGTCCCGGAAGGCACGTATGTCCACGTGACCCCTCCAATCGAACTCGCGGACGCGACGCATGGAGGCATCAGGCTGACCCTGAATTTGGTGCGGGCTCTGAAGTGGATCGCGGAGACAGGTGAGCCAGGGTGCGTATTCGAGGATGACGTGATTTTGGCTCGCGATTGGTACAAGCGAGTGGAAGCGCTTGTGCGCGTCGTGTCGGGCAAGTGCGACAAGTGGATGATAACTCTGCATCACTTGTATCGACTGGAAGACTTTGATCGGGTGGATGCCACCGGCTTCGGAGAGGATCTCCTGATGAAGTGGAAGTACCCGACTGCTTTTTACGCCAACCATGGTCTGTGCATGCCTGCTGCTGTCGCGTCGCAATTTGCCATGACGATTAGCGAGAAGATGCTGTTGCCGGTCTATGGCGGGGCACTGGACTGGTACGCGGATATGGGCATCAACCGAGCCTGTGCGCTGCACAAGATCCCAATCTTCAACGCTCACCCCTGCATGTGCAAGCACATCGGGGAGGTCTCCGCGTATGGGCACAGGGCTCCGCCAGCGAGCCCGTATTTCAAGGGTTGAATCATGCCAATCATGGAAGCCATGCTTGATAGGCCAGTGTCGGAGATTTTACCGATTGTCGAGGCAGAGTTGTTCACACCGCGCCATCCGTGGCCACTGAAGTCGGTGGGCGTGCCTGCTGACATGTGGGTCATGGCGTGCGCAAAGGATATGCTGAAGCTCCTGCGAGGGATGCAGAAGGCGAAGGTACGCGACGCTCTCGCTAAAGTCCAGGAGCGCCTGATGTCCGGTCTCATGGCGTACAATGGAGTCGTGGCACTCAAGAACCCGTTCGACTTGTGGACGTATCGAGAGATCATGTACGAGCTTCGGCCAAACGCTGTCGTCGAGCTGGGTGTATCCAGGGGCGGGGCAACACTGTGGCTTGCTGACACGTGCCAGAGCATCGGGAAGGGCTTCGTCGTAGGTGTGGACAAGAGCTTCGCGATGCTGCACGAGACGGTTCCGAGGCACCCTAGAATCAAGCTGGTGCAGGGGGATGTCATCGCGAGATTCGGAGATGTGAAGAAACTGTGCAGCGGAGCGGAGACGGTTCTCGTGATTGAGGACACGGCGCACACGTATGAACACACGCTGAGCGTGATGCGAACCTATGGAGACGTGGTAACGTGCGGCAGCTATCTGATCGTGGAAGATACGATTTGCCATCACGGGTTGAACGTCGGCCATTCTCCTGGCCCCTATGAGGCGGTCGCGGCATTTCTGGCCGAAAACAAAAAGTTTGCAAGCGACAGGGATCGGGAGCGGTTCTGTGTTACATGGAACCCAACTGGTTTTTTGAAACGGGAGAACGAAAATGCACGCACAGAGCTACAATAGACTAGCGGAGTTCGCGAAGAAGGTGCCGAAGCATGCGGTGGTCCTGGATGTTGGAGCCTACGACGTAAATGGGAACCTGCGCGGGCTGTTTGGCCCGAAGTACATCGGGTTCGACATCGAGAAAGGTCCGAACGTAGACATCGTCGAGAAGGAACCATTCAAGATCCCGCTGGCCGACGCAAGCGTGGATGCAGTGGTTTCAGCGAACAGCCTGGAACACGTCTCTATGCCATGGAAGCTCGTGCTTGAGATGGATCGCGTGCTTCGCCCGAGTGGGCTACTGTGCATCAGCGCCGCCTGGGCATGGGGGTACCATGCGTATCCGACCGACTGCTGGCGCTTCTCGCACGACGCGTACAAGGTGCTGTTCGGGGAGTGGATGATCGAGAACGGTAGGAAGTCCTACGTCATCGTGGACAACCGCATCGAAGGTCTCGACTCATTCTTCGAGGCGATCAAGCCGTAGCTCTTCGCTCTCTCTGCCGCAGAGCGGCCCGAAGCTCCAGGGCGTGGATGCTGTGGTCTACCTTGCAGACGCCGAACCCAGAGAAGTGCAGCGTAGGTAGCAGCGCTTTGGGGTCCGGGATGAGATCCCAGGCAATACGCATGCTGGGGAACTGGTCATAGTTCACGTCGTCGAAGAAGATGAGCCCTCCGTCTTTCACCATGCTTCGGTAGCACACGTATTCTGGGTACATGTGATTGATGTGGTGTTCGCCGTCGATGACAGCGATGTCGAACGGCCCGAACCGGCGGATTTGATCCGCCAGAGCCATGGAAGTACCCGTGAACGCCGTGATGTTCTTCACCGGAAGAAGCGCGACGCAGTTCTTTGAGTTCGGGTCCGGGTCCATTGTGTAGACGTGGCCCTGCGGGTTGCCGCAGGCGAGGTGTACAGCAGAACCTGCCATGTGAGTCCCAATATCTACAACACGCGCTGGCCCATGCCTTTGAATGAACTCGTGGAAGAATCTGTAATATAGCCAGCCCTCATTTCCCATGCACACGTTTTTCATCCAGTCGGGCCGCGTATCAGGGATGGAAGCGATGGTATTTGCGAGTTGCTCAATAGAGGCCAGATCCATGTTGCCAGCTCCTTATCAGCGAGTGGGGTCAGACGCGGTTCCCGTACGACATCGTAGGGTACTCGTCCCTGGTTGGTAGGTCAATCACCTCGCGAAGCTCGCCGTTCACGAACACGCGCACCGAGAGCAGGCCCCGGTCGATCCGGATGCCGTACGCTGTGGTTCCGGTGTCGCTGTTCTCGATCTGGATGCGCTTCGCGATCTGCTCGAACTGCTGGACGGCGATCTCAAGCCTCGTCCTTCTCACGCAGGCCAGCGACTCGGCGCTACGGGCGCATGCAGGCGGCACAGACGGCCTCGGCAGGGAGCGGCACCGCAGGGGTTGTGGACGAGCGAAGCGCTGTCGGAAGGGCATCGGGTGGCCTCGGGGACGGTGCCAGTTGAGCCTCAAGGATCCCCCTGGATCTTGACCTTCCGCCCGTACTTGCGCAGCAGCAGGGCTTTGGCACAATCGCACTTGTGCGCTCCATCCACCTCCGAGTTCTTGCACGTCGCGCAGCCCCTGTCGCGTTCGTCCGGTAGCGCAGCCGTGTCCCCGTCCCACTGCTCATCTTCGAGTATGTCGAGCGCGATGCTCAGGTCAGCCAAGGCCTCGTTGTGCAGGTCCGATATGCGCTGCGTTTCATCCGGCAACATGATGTTCGGTTCTTCGTCCCTACTCATACTCACACCCCTCCCGCGAACTTCATGTCGCGAGCGTACAACTGCGCGGCCTGCTGGATCTGATCGATAAACATGTCGAGCGCCATCCCATTCCTGAAGTCGGGGAACACGTCGTGCAGCAGCTTTACGGGCTTTCCGTTCGCTCGCATCATGCGCTGAATCTCGCGCTCCCACACGAACGCGCTGTGCCCTCTCGGACACGCCAGCCCCGGGGTGTGCCCGAACAGGCGGCATGGCAGGGGTCTCGCCGGGTAGACCGCGCAGCTGCCCTGCTGGAACCAGGGGCAGGTGATCCTTTGCCGCAGCGGCTCGACGGCGTGCTCGCGGGCGTATCGAGCGACCCGCTGGAACTCGGTCTCGGTCACCGGGACGATACCGCAGCAGTCCCCGCAGCCGGGATCGCACGTCATGGGTGGGAGCACCTTGAGCTTTTTCACGTCGCCTCCGGTTGCTCGAACGGCTGATCGTGTGCGATCCACCCGGGCTCGCTATCATCCACTCCATGCGGCTCTTCGGCCCACCAAATGCAGGGCGTCAAGCGCCCCTGCTCGTCACGCTCTTCTCCGAACTGCTGGCAGACGCCGCAGGCGCAGTTGCGGGGCACGCAGGCATCGCAGTACACGACCGGAGCGGGTGTGCAGAGCATGTAGAACCACGTGGCGATGCGGCCACAGGGGCAGAGGGCCTTCATGGCGCGATCCCCGTGTCCCACGGTGCGAAGTCGGGGTCCGCGTTCATCCCCGCTACCCAAGTAGCGTAGCCCGCTTCTCCGAGCATCTTCCGAAGCATCTGGTCGATGACCCACTGCTTATGGTGCGCGCCTTCGATCATGCCGTAGCGGCTGGGTATGTCTACCGCCGTTCTGCACATCGCGCGGGCTTTTTCTGCTGTGAGCCGAAGCGTCTCCGTCGCGAGCGCGCCCGACGTGGCGAGCGCCTTCTTCGCGATCGTCTCGATGGCGTCCAGGGCCCACTCGATCTCCTTGCGCAGCGTGTCCGTCGTGTGCTCCTGCCACTCGTACGAGCCCCACCCGCCTTCTGGCCCGAGCCAGCGACGACCCCTGGCTTCAGTCAGGACATCCACGAGCGCCTGCGCCAGCCCGGTCTTGTCCCGGTTGAGGGCATTGCACAATCTGGCGTTGTCGCTTGCGTCGGATGCGATCCTCGCGTGCAGCCCGCGGGCGTACTCGACGGCAGCGCCCACATCTCCATACGGTAGCACGCGGTTGTAGCCAATCTCGCGGATCAGTGTCTCGACGGACGATGCGTTCCTGTCGCGATCAGCAGCGGCGTCAGCGAGCTTCTGTTCGAGAGCCTCGATCTGCTCGCCAGCAGCCTTGATCACTTGGTCCTTGATGTCGCAGTACGGGCACGCTTCGGCCTGCTCGAACGGATCGGGTGCCAAGCCACTGCCGTGCCCGCGGAGAGCGCCCAACAGCGCCGCTCCGGGGTTGTGGGGACCGCAGCTAGGACATGTCGAGCCGACTGGGTAGTCACCGCCGCATGTCCCGCACGTTGTCTTGGGGGTGGTCACGTGCCCGCCTTGGTGACACAGCTCTTGTGAGCGATCCACCCATCGGTGGTGCAGCCGGGCGCTGCCCTCATCAGGCGGTCCCGATCGGTCTCGATCTCGTCGAGCGGGTTGATCGGCTCTCCGCACAGGGGGCAGATGCTCGGAGGGCGAGGTTCGACTTTCGGAAGCCTGTGCTCGCACATGTGGTCGCTGTGGCAGATGCCACACTCTTCGTGGTGAGCCATCCTGGTCATTGTTTCTTCTCCGCCCCGATCCAGCAGTCGTGGACATCCTGCTGCGACTTCGCCCGCTGGAAGCACGCAACCGGCCACGGATCGTCGTAGCCCCGCTCGTTGCCCGCCTCGCAGAAGAACTCGCAGGCATGTCCGGGCGTCTGTGCACTCATGTCGTGAGCCCCCGCCTTGCGCATGGCAGCGCAGGCGTCGATGCAACCCGTCGAGACCCAGAGCGCAGTTGGGCTCTTCGTCCTCTTGTACGCGGCCACGCACATGCCCTTGCCGTCGTGGTACCCCTCCCTGTACGCTTGGCCGTAGTCGTCCGCGTCGGACTTCTCGATCCGATCCCGATCTACCCACTCACGATGTCCACGGTAAGAGTACAGCGTTATGGGCTTCGTGAGGTAGGCCGACATGATCCAGTAGTGCTCGCTCAGCTTTTCGACGTGATACATGCCGATGGTGAGCACGGTCGCAGCGGCAATCAGGAGCAGCACCCCTACGGTGTCGCGCCATGTCCAGGGTGGAGACGGCCTGTGGTATGGGCAGACGAACGGAGCGGGCTCCGGAGTCTTGTTGGCAGCATCATCGTCCATGTGTTCGCGTGCCTTTCTTCTCGTTGCGCTTCTCGTCCCGCGCCTTTCGGATCTCCTCAACAGCCAGCATCAGGAGCTTGTCGGGCTCGGTCTGGGCGAGCAGGTGGCCGTACTCGTACAGGTCGGAGAGCGCGCCGATCGCGTCATCGAGGCGCTGTCTGGCTTCGACCATCCTCTCTTGCCGCGCGCTCACGGTTGCTTCGGCTCCTCTGCCTTCGCGATGCGCACCTCCTCTGCCTTGTCGCCATCCACCATGAAGAACGAGATGCGGCAGTGTTTGCGTGCCCATCCCTCCAGGATGTCGTCCAGTTCCTTCTCCTCTTCCTTAGAGACTTCGGGCCAGTCCTCCGCGATCTCGCCCCATTCGTCGCCAGCACACTCCACCATCATCTCGATGATGTCGAGCGCTCGGGGCATGGCATCAGCCGGGTCCGGACACTCGCCGCACGCGACGAAGAAATGATCAGCGTCGCCCTCGTACTCGCGAGTTCCCTCCTCGATCGCCTCTTCCCGCGTCGCGAAGTTTCCGTTCCATGCTTCGGCTTCTCTGGACGTTGCGTAGCACCAGGGCATCACGCACCTGCCTTTCTGCTTTCAGGTTCATCGCCCCACACGTCGTCCCCGTTCTGGTGCTGGCCACCGTGCGTCTTCGGACGATGGCAATTCGCGCCAGGATGTTTCGGGTTCGGGGCGAGGCAGTCGTCGAGATACGAGTCCCTCTTTCTACAAAGCACGCCGTTTGGTAGCGGATTCCCGTAGGTGTCGAACGACTTCCCCTGCATCGACTGAGCGAACGCCGTCACGCGTCGGGCTTCCACTTCTCGGATGTCGTCTTCCAGCCGGGTCGTGCCCGCTTCCTTCGCGATGGTCTTGCTCCGCGCATCGATCTCCGCCAGGGCCCCCGCGTAGTCCTTCTGGATCTGCGCGCCGCTGCGCTCGATGACCAGATCAAGGAACGCTCGCAGCGCGCGGTTCTGGAACGTCGCAGCTCTCTCCTTCGCCAGCGCGACGATCGCTGTTGCCTCTGCCTCGTCACGCGTCTTGCGGGCCAGGGCAGCTTCTTGCTGCGCCTCCTCCGTGAGCCTCTTGTAGGTGCGCGCTTCATCGGTCGCGAGCGCGTGCTCAGCCGTGAGCCGATCGATAGCGTCACGCAGGCTCTCGTCCTTGTTGACGCCGTAGGCCTTGAGCTGGTCCCGGACTGCTCGGACGATCTTTACGTGCTTCTCGCTCATCGACTACTTCCCTCCATGCACCGTTACCGTCGCTCCCCGCTCCCTGAAGTACCGAACGACTTCCCGACCTCGTTTACCCACCGACCACTTCGCGATGGGCGCGGCTTCCATCACGCTGCCGTCTGCCGCAACGATGATACCGAAGACAGCGTGCTGCATCTCGACGCGGAGGAGCCACGTGGGCTTTGCGTCAGTACCCATCCCTCGCCCAGTTCTTCCCCTTGAGCACGAAGTTGCCGTTGGACACGAGCCGCTTCGCCGCCTCTTCCCCGCACTTCGGGCACACCTTCACCGGCTCCTCAGTGATCTTCTGTTCCTGCTCCCACTCGTGTCCGCAGGCGTCGCACTCGTACTCGTAGGTCATCGCCCGCCGTCCTTCTTCTTCCCTTGCTTCGCCTCGATGGCCGTAAGCTCCTCGTCGATCAGCCTCATGCCCCGCTTGAGAGCCTCGCGCGCGATCGTCGTCTTGCCCACGCGCGTGTCGAGCGTCATCGTGCGCTCCCATCGCTGCGCGAGCTGGAGAAGTTCGTCATCCATCTCCTGCGAGATACGAAGAGCGATCTGGAGACCTTTGAGCTGTTGACTTTCACCGGGATGCGACATACCATCAGTGATATACATGCCGAGACGCGGCGTCAAGGAAGAAATAAAAGCGATGTTTTCAGGCAAGGAAGGGATGGCAACCGATCTGGCGAGCGTGCTCGAACAGATCCAGTGCCGGGTCATGGTGCTTCGGGCCAGCGGGGATCCGGACCCGGCGATCCTTGTCGTCTTTGCGCAGGGACGCCAGCCGGTGGTGACGATCGAGGAGTTCGACGCTGGCCGGTTCCCAGACGAGGCGCTGGCCGTTGTGGATGTGCGTGGCGACCCGGTGATGGTCATGATCTCGAAGCACGCTGACACCGCGCTCCGCGAGACGCTTCAGGGAGCCGTGCTCGACAGCCTGCGGGCCAACGCGCAGATCGGCAGAGTCATGCACGGTACGATCGTTGCGTCGGAAGCCGATGGAAAGGCGCTCAACTGATGAACGAAGTCTTCGAGGTGCTGTCAACGTCGATCCTTGCAGACAACCTGCGGGGGCAGCGCAGGGAGCTGATCAGCCACGGCTGCGGGGTGACTGACGAACCCGACAAGCGCGTGAGGATCGTGTGGCCGAAGGGAACGAGGTTCGACTCAGGAACGAGCGAGTACACGTTGCCCGATGGGTGGGTCGTGAAGGTGGGACGATGATCACAATCCCTATCGAGATTTCTTGGGTGAGAAAGATCGCGCGCGATGCCCTTGTGGACACCGGGTTCACGGGCGGCATCTTCCTCTCCAAGTCGGCGGCAAGGGCAGCGGGAGCGACGCTCTGTGAGCCTCCGAGAATGCCACGGGGCCCGGACGGCAAGCGGATTGACGGACAAGCAACGGTTCTGCGCGTTCGTATCCCGGGGGCCGACGTGGAAACAGAGACGCTTGCATTCTGCCCGGACGCTCCCACGCGCGAAATCTTGATCGGGGCTTTCCTTTTGGGTAGAGTCGGAGCGGCGCTTTTGATCGGGACGGCTCGCTACAAATTCCCCCGCCCGAGCAGAGGGAATCCTGCGTGTTCCGGGCTCGACGTTGGCGATTGGGTCATTCCAAGGCGTCCAGTCGAGCCGTGGTGGTGAGCGCGATGAACACCTACGGCATCCCTCCCAACTGTCGGAAGTGCGGGCGACTCCACGAGCAGGCCGACTTCGATCGCTATGCTCGCCTCGCTGAGCGCAACGGACACGCCAAGCCGTGGACGGGCAAGGACGGGAAGGGCGTGCTGTGCGCGCTTTGCTTTCTCGAAGCGCTCGACGACCTGTGCCACATGCGCGACTGCGGCTCGTGCAAGATGTGGGAAAGTCTGAATGTCGGCTGCTGCCATATCGATCAATGCGGCCCTCCGAACTACCCGTTGTGGGAGTGTGATGGCGAGCCGGTGAACCTGAGCAGACGAGGTATCGGGCAATGACGCAATGGTGGCATCGCGAGGGTCGCATCCGTATCCACGACACGTCCGTGATGGTCTGGGAAGAGCACGTGGACGACGTGGCCATGTTGAAGACGTTCCAGAGCACGATGGAGCGCATGAAGTTCCACGGGTTCAAGGTGACGCGCGACCCAGAGATCGAGAAGCACTACAAGTGCCTTGGCCCGTGCCGCAGATATGGGCGTCTCGGCGATCTAGAGTTCAACGCGGAGCAGTCCGGGCGCACGATGAAGGTGATGTTCTATCAGAACGTCGCCAACGTCGAGAACCGCAACGGTGGACGGTACGACTTCGACAAGATGCGGAAGATGCCTCGCCTCATCCGGCTTCAGACAGCGCTGGCCGCGCTGCGTCTCATCCAGAAGTGGATAGAGTTCGGGTACACGATGGACTTTGGCAAGTCGCCTCCGATGCCAGGGGAGCCGTTCGCGCTGTCGATTCTTCGCGCGATGGAGGGCCGGAACCCTGCACGCGCGGATCCGCTCGCGGACTTCAACCAGAGGTGGGAGGCGATCCGTTTCGAGCGAGACGAGCGCGGTTGGCCAACAGAAAAGGAATATAGGCAAGGCACCTGTGGGCAGAACGTGGATCGGGACAAGAAGCCGATCTTCAACGGTCAGATCAAATACGTGCGCAGGAACGGGCGACTGTTTCGCGGCACGGTGTTCACCAACATGAACGACATGTGGGGCGTCTACTCGAACGGTGACGCTACCTGGAAGGTGTGTCGGGAGCTATTCGACTGCGAACGTCCCGACCTCGAACCGCGGCGTGCCGTGGATGGGCAACCGCGGCGCATGGAGGCCGAGCTGAAGAAGGCTGTCGAGGTTCGAGACTTCAAGCGCGTGGCGGAGATCGCAACGGCGCTCAAGAGGGTGGCGTGATGCAGTGGGTTTGGCTGCTCGTCGCGATGTTTGCCGAAGCCGTTCTGCTGATCTCTGTCGTCGGGAGAGCGCTTTACTCGGCAGGGTTCAGAGACGGATGGGTGCATGGAGGTCTGTGGTCGATCGCTGCCACAAAGGAGTTCAGGGCCGAAGTGGTGGCATTGGTGGTCAAAAAGCAGGCACCCCCATGGTGGCCGAAGGAAGACTTGGACAAGTACGGAGCCGACAAATGAGTTCTCGTAGCCACAGAGCCCGCAGGAGGCGCAGGCGTGCTCGCAAGTACATGGAACGCAACCGCGCACGGCTCAGGGCAGCGGTCGCCGCGTCGATCGCATATAGCAAGCGGCCCCTGGATGCTCTGCAAAGGGCGCATCTGGACGCTGTGATGAGGAGAAATAGGACAGACATGATGTGGATGTTCCCGCTCTTTTCGAGGGACGTGCAGTGAGCACCACAACGGCGGCCCCGATGGTCACGTGCCCCGTGTGTGGCCACGAGTTCCAACAGGACGATTACTACGAGATGAGGGCGGGCTCCGAGCTGGAATGCCGAAAGTGCGGCGCGCAGCTGGCTGTCGTGGAGACAGAAACGGTCACGTACTGGTCGATCTGCACCAAGGCCGAGTACGACGCTGCGGAGGCGAAGGCTGAAGCACAAAGGGAGCGGCAGCGCAAGCGGTTCTTGGAGATGGACGCTGAACGCAAGAAGGAAGCAAACTCGTGAGCCGTCTCCAGCGCAGAGCCTCCAGGTCGGTCGGACGCAAGCTCATGCGCCAGGGCTGGTCCGAATGGGAGCGCGTGCCCAGGCCCGACCCGGCGAAGTACCCCAGTCTGCGCAACGTCGAGGCGGTGTTCAAGAACAACGTGTACGTCGTGCAGATCGTCTACCATGTGACGGAGTGGGGCACGGTCGAGCGGCTGATGATCCGGCGCAACGACGAGGCCCCCGTGCGCTCCTGGCAGGAACTGCAGCGCGTCAAGAACGAGATCGTCGGTGAGGACCGGGTCGCAATCGAGGTGTTTCCAGCGCAAGCCGAGTTGGTTGACCACGCGAACCTGTACCACCTGTGGGTGCTGCCCAAGGGGTTCACGCTGCCGTTCGGGATGAAGGAGATTCGATGAAAAAGCGTCCCGTGTACCGCTCCGACATGACCGGGCTGAGCATGGCGTGCCGCGCTGCCATAGATGCCATAATGTCATGCGGCGATCCCATTATCTTTGCCGACGTTCACGCTTCCCTCGAAGACGTGATCGGGTTGGCAAGCTCGATGGAGTCGGTCTGGGATCAGCGGGAGGTGGCCAACAGGTACAGTGCCGAGCCCGGTATCAGCCGCCAGATCAGGGGCTCCGTCGAGTTCAACGGCGTCGAGCAGACCGTTGTGCTCCTCCCCGCAACCGATGGCGGCGACGAAGCGCTCATCCTCGTTGACGTGGATGATCTGATGGTTCCGCTTTCCCTGGCGGCTCTCTGGAGACACGAGTGGCTGTTCCCGCTGGAGGTGGGGCGGATCGACAACGTGATTTTCACAGCAGACGACGGAGTACGGTGGAGGCTTCGGTGGGGGTTTGAGATCCTGGCAAGAGGCATCGAGCAGCACTTTGGGAAAACGGCGGCGGAGCGTGCGCGGAAGGATATGCTGCCGGTGGTGCTGCGCATGAAGAGTCTGGAGGGCTGATGCAAGACTACGCTGCTCGCTTGCGCATTCCGGTTGAAGGCTCGACCATGATGCGCCTCTACACCGAGACCGGCGTCTTGTTCTCGGTCGGGTACCGACGGGTTGTGATCGGCGGGCGCGGGCCGTACATCGAGTTCGAGCGGTCGCAGATCGTGTGCCAGTTGCAGGAAGTGCACCCTTCCTCGCATTACTACTACAGTCAACCACCCCTCCCTAAAGGCAGGGGCTTGAAGGAAAGCAAAGCCATGCGGACCAGAGAGACCAAACGGTTGACTAGACAGGGCGGCTCCGTGCCGCCAACCGAACCGGCTGCCCGTGGCAGGGCGAGCGACATGCGGGGTGCCCCACTAGCCCCGCTTCCCTCGGCCGGAAGGTGTCGAAGTGGCGCATACACAAGGCCCTTACGGGCATTCTTCTTGAGGTGATTTGTGGTTCCAGTTGTTGACAGTCAGCGGATGCCATTGATGCCGTGCTCGGAAAAGCGAGCGCGGCAGATGGTCGCATCGAGGAAGGCAACGCCCTTCTGGAAGCGAGGCATCTTCTGCATCCGCCTGAACGTTGAGCCGTCTAGTCGAGTCTTGCAGCCAGTTGTGGTTGGAATCGATCCCGGATCGAAGAAGGAAGGGTTCACGGTCAAGTCTGAGGCGCACACGCTGCTCAACATCCAGGCGGATGCTGTGCGGCACGTCAAGGATGCCGTGGAGGTGCGCCACAACATGCGTCGGGCGCGTCGGTCCCGTAAGACGCCTTATCGGGCGTGCAGGAAGAACCGTGCTCGCGGGGGTCTTCCTCCGAGCACGAAGGCACGATGGCAGTGGAAGTTGCGCATCGTCGAGCAGCTCGCGAAGGTGTTTCCGATCACCGACATCGCCGTCGAGGACATCAGGGCGAAGACCAAGAAGTGGCAGCGGAAGTGGAACCGCAGCTTCTCCCCGCTCGAAGTCGGTAAGGCGTGGTTTTACGAAGAGCTGAAGCGTTTCGGCAACGTGCACGTGAAGCAAGGGTGGGAGACGTTCGAGCTGCGCAATGCCGCGGGGCTCAAGAAGTCCAAGTCGAAGATGTCGGAAGTCTTCGAGGCGCACTGCGTGGACAGCTGGGTGCTCGCCAACTGGTACGTCGGTGGGCACATTCTGCCAGAGAACAAGCGGATGATGTGCGTCTCGCCGATCCGACTGCATCGGCGACAACTGCACATGCTTCAGCCCGCGAAGGGCGGGGTTCGCAAGGCGTACGGGGGCACGCGCAGTCGTGGACTGAAGCGAGGATCGCTGGTCACGCACCCGAAGTACGGGTTGGTCTACGTTGGCGGGACGATGGCTGGGAGGATCAGCCTGCTCGCAGTGGCAGATGGTAAGCGCCTTTGCCAGAACGCGAAGCCAGCAGATGTGCGTTTCCTGACCTACAACGCATGGAGGACGCGGCTCCTCCCCGGCCTGAAGGGCGGGGTTTCCGCCACGGAGATCCGATGAGCGGCGTAAAGTGCATCTGGTGCGGATCCGAGCGTGTCGGACTGACCACGCCCGACTACGGGTTTGGGTACGGAGCGGAGTACGAGTGCTACGACTGCCCGATTGGCCGCAACGGGTATCGGCGCTTCTCCGTGAAGTCGCCAGAAGCGCGGGCGGAGAGTCGCGCATCGTTGGCGCTGTCGGCCAGCAACGTTGCTGCCATGCGCAGGAAGGCTGGACTGTGATGCGCGTACTGGTCTGCGGCGGCAGGGACTACGCCAACCGCGAGCGCGTGTTCGAGGTTCTCGACAAGCTGCATGCGGAGCGTGGCATCGACGCGCTCATCCACGGCGCAGCACGCGGAGCCGACACACTCGCGGCGCAGTGGGTTCTGCGAACGTTTCACATCGCAGACGTGTTCAAGTGCGATCTGTTCTCGTTCCCCGCCAACTGGGATCGGGACGGGTATGCGGCGGGGCCGATCCGCAACCGGCGCATGCTCGATGAAGGCAAGCCGGATCTCGTCGTGGCATTCCCGGGCGGAAAAGGCACGGAGGATTGTGTGCGCCAAGCGCGGAAGGCGGGCGTGGAAGTGATGGAGGTCGTCGATGGGTAAGGACAGCAAGCCGGTCGAGGTGACGTGGGGCGTGGTCGAGATGGTCAGCGACAATCAGTGCGCCATCCGCTGCGCCCGTTGTGGGAAGGGTGAGGTCCGCAAGTACCCGATCAGTCTCCACGACTGGCGCTGGACGGAAGCGGTGTTCAAGGCCAAGCATGCAGGGTGCAAGGAGATGGGGGCGACGCCGTGATCGAGCAGCCTAAGTCGATGGTTCTGCCTAAGCACCCCGACAATATCGAGGGCACGCAAGGGCTTCGGGCTATCGGGTACTGGAGACCGCCGTCAGCCGATAGGCAGCCATCGGATTTCCACAGGCTCATTGAGGCTATCCAGACTCCTCGATCACTTGGCATTCTCACGTGGCTCGCGGGCAACGTTCGTCTGCAATCGTTGCTGTCTCTTCCGGATCCGAAGGACTTCGTTGACCCTTCCTGGGATCCTGCCGAGCGCGGCATGGTGATCGCGTACCTGCGCAAGGGTCGCGTCCTGGAGCGCTACTTCGGTTACTCCACGTGCCGCTTCAAGTGCGGCATCGACGACGCGGAGATGGGCGACGCAGACCTGACCGATGGGACGTTCGTGTGGCCCGAGGGCTTCGCCCACTACCTGGAGAAGCACAACGTGCGGCCAGGGCAGGACTTCGTGACGCATGTCCGACGCATGACGGGGGCGACGTGAAGGCTTATCCCCTGCTCCGTTGGGCAGGTGGGAAGACCCAGCTTCTCCCACAGCTTCGCGCGCTGATGCCGAAGAGCTTCAACCACTACTACGAGCCGTTCCTTGGCGGCGGCGCGATGTTCTTCGATCTGGCACCGGAGCACGCAACCGTCTCCGACGCCAACCTGGAGCTTGTGAGCTGCTACCTAGCAGTCGCCCTTCAGGTGGGTTCCGTGATTCACGAGCTGAAGAAGTTGCCGATCGACGAGAAGCGGTACTACGCGCTGCGCAGCCTGAAGCCAGCGGATCTGTCCCCTGCCGCGGCGGCTGCCAGGACGATCTACCTGAATCACACCGACTTCAACGGCCTCTATCGCGTCAACAAGAGCGGTGGCTTCAACGTGCCGTGGGGCAAGTGGAAGGACGACAAGCTGCCGACGACGTGTGACGAAGAGAACCTTCGCGCGTGCTCCGCGGCTCTTCAGAAGGCTCGCATCATGTGCGCGGACTTTCAGAGCATCATAGCGAACGCGGAGGAGGGCTCGCTGGCTTACTGTGACCCGCCTTATGTGCCTCTAACCAAGACAGCGAACTTCACGACGTACACGCCGGGCGGCTTCGGCCTGGAGGACTTGAAGCGGCTCCGCGCGTCTTGCTGCGAGGCAAGGCAGCGAGGCGCGTACGTGATGCTGTCGCAGGCCGACACGCCCGAGGTGCGCGAGATGTTCGGCGGCTTCCGCATCCACTCCGTCTCGGCGCGGCGCAACGTGAACTGCGACGCCAGCAAGCGGGGTAAGGTCGGCGAGGTTGTGATCACGAGCTACGAGGTGGAGCCGTGAAAGTGCTCCGCCGCTTCGGCAAGGCATGGCAGGTGCTGGATCTGCCCTTCTGGGTCAAGCCTTACGCGTGCCGCCTGATCGAAGGATCCGTCTGGATCCGCTGGCTCGCTATTGAGTTCGACGAATGCGGCGTGTCGTTCGTTATTTGGCGCTTCTCGTGGGGTGTGATGTACGGTCGGATACAGGAGAAGAAGTCGTGACCAAAGCCAAGAGCCCCCGCGTTCGACCCATCCAACCGCGCCACATCCCCGCGCCGATCCGGGAAGTGCTCGCAATGTGGGAGGCCCTGCGCAGGCTGGGCTTCCCTGCCGCCGACATCTTCTGCGCCTACTATCCGAACCAGATTACTGTCGTACTCAAGATGCAAGGCAAGGAGTTCACGATCCTCTGCGGAAAGCCCAACATGTCGCAGGAGCAGTTCGCGAAGCAGTGGACGCACGCCGCCGCGCTGTGGAACGGCACCGAGCCCGGGATGACAGATACGACGCGCGCGATCATCTATCAGGAATGCGAGCTGATGAAGGGTGGGCACATCGGGCTTCAGCTCATCGGAGCCCTGAAGGTGAAGGGCATCGAGTGCCCCTTTGTGAACATGGCGGAAGCACTCGCTGGGCAGGCCCCGGGCTCGTTTGCGATGGGCGTCAACAGTAAGGGAGGAATGGCATGATCAGGTACGGGTGGTTGTTGGTTTTGTTGGCCGCATGCGGCGGGTCGGTGAACATCGGCTCTGGGGATCAGGTGCCCGACGCAGGGGAGGCGGAGAGCGAGGTTGCGCCCGACGCCCAGCAGGAGGACGCTGGGTCTGAGGAAGCGTCGGACGAGGACGCCGTGGAGGAGGACGCGCAGGAGTGCGAGGTGTACTGCCCTACTCACCCTGGCTGCGCTCCCTGCTGAACGGAGGAAGTATGGCATTCGTCAGACTTGCAGCCGTTGGGGAACGCGAACTCGTTGTGTACTGGAACAGCGTCACCAAGATCGCCAAGAAGGTCGTGCTCGCGCGAGGGGAAGAGTACGATCTGAAACACCCACTGGAGGTCATCTACGCCGCGGCCTTCGATGACGAGACCAAGGACGAGGTGGAGCGGGAGGCCGATCAGCAGATCGCCAAGTGGATGGCGGCGGCGAAGACGCATTTGCGGCTGGTGAAGCCGTGAAACTCACACCTGAGTTGCTCCGCGTGGTTGATCTATTGGCGGAAGCGAAGATGCACCTTCTGTTGGCTGCGCAGGGCACTGCGCCCGGCACTCCAGAGCGCGAGCGGGAGATGGGCGATCTGGAGCGCTGCACGAAGAAGGCTCGCGAGTACGTGAACTCGATCGGTGGGATCGAGAAGTTGCCCATGCCTTTAGCGGTCGGATTGCGGACTTGCGAACTGGCTATCCCCAGGCTGCGAGCCCAGGTGCCGGTAGAGAAGTCATGAAGACCTTCACAGAAACCACCTTCAGCATGCGCCCAAGGGGCATCACCCGGTTGCGCAAAGCTCTCTCCATGACGGAGGCGAGGCTCGGACAGCTTCTCGGCGTGCATGAGATGACCGTCTCGAAGTGGGAGCGCGGGGAGCTGAGCCCAACGCTGTGGCAGGCGCACATGCTTCGCGTCTTTGCCAAGGCCCGCGACAGGGACGAGATGGTTGGCAAGAGAGTTGTGGGGTACATGCTGGAACAAGGTGTTCCGTTCGCTCTCTACAAGATGCTGAGCGTGGCGTACTACGATTGAGGCGTCGAGATGACTAAGAAACCGTACCCTTCCGCTCCGATCATCGCCGCTGGGCATAAGAACATGGTGTTCGTCGTGGTGCCCAACGAGCGGGGGCGCTACATGCGCACGCACGTCTGTGTGGCGTACGTGACGTGCAAGTGCTGCGGCGCGAAGCCAGGGGAGCCCTGTGTTGGCCGACTTCGTGTCAGTGGGAAGGCCCGCTACAGCAGCGATACGCACTACCTGCGCAGACTCGACTTCCAGCAGATCCGTGTCCCTGACGAGAAGACCACGGCTGAGCCCCCGGTCGAGGAAGTCGATGACGAGATTGGCCAGCCGTGGGTGCTAGGGCGTGTCCAGAAGGCACACAACGGCGAGTGGCTGTGGTACATCGGAGGCGGCTGGGCGACTCTACACGACAAGGTGCTCATGTTTCCGTCGAGGATGGCCGCCGATACGCAGATGTCGGTTCTGGGGGTTCCGAACGGATGCGAACACCGCGTGATGCCGCTCGGGGAGGCGCAGGCGATCTGGCGGAGGCTACACGAAGTGGCGACAACGCCGAAGGGGAAGGTAAGATCATGAAGATCGAGAACATGAGAGGCAGAATGTCCGAGCACAATCTGACCAGTTCGAGCCCGATCCCATCTGGTGGGTCACAGACTCTTATGTACGTCGCTGAGAAGCTCGTGCAGCTGGTTGATGTATGGGAGACGACCGGCGCGCTTTACATACGGACTGTCACAGCGGGTCGTCGCACCGTCTTTGACAGGGATTGCTACCGCACATACGAGCCGGTTGTCCTGCGAACTGGAGAAAGGGTCACAGTGCTCGTCGAGAACCCGACGAGAGAAGAGTGGAACGCTCACGTCATGGTGTCCACGTTCGATCTGACGGACATCCCCGAAGGCAGGCTCTATTCTTTCGCCGTCCGCCAGCCCGAGTCGGATCTGCGCGAGCGGTTCGCCAGGGCTGCGAACCTGAGCCCCTCGACCGCAACCGTTGAGCAGATCGAGGCGCGCATCGGCGCTCTCGTCAACGACGCCGAGTCGATCTACGGATCGAAGCTCGCGGCGTGGAAGAAGATCGCGCACGAAGCGTCCGACCTGTACGAGAAGGAGATTGCTTCTCGCGAGGATGCCGCGGCGGAGAATCAGGCGCTGCGGAACCAGCTGCGGATTGCGGATGAACGGATCGGCACTCTGCACAGGTGCGCGCAAACAGCGTTCGATCAGCTGCGGAAGGCCGGGATCAGGCCGAGATTGGATGGGTTCGGACCATGATCGCCATCGTAGAGGAGATTCAGGGCATCCTCAACCGCATGGAGTTCGACACCTCGTGGCACGCCGACGAGCAGATTGCTGTCGATGGCATCTGGGGTCCGAGGACGCAGCGGGTGTGGGACTGGAAGATGGGGTGCCCGGTCTCCAAGGAGTCGCTCAGGTACCTGACCGGGCGCGACTACGAAGGATCGCTGGAGGTATTCGGACTGCCGAGGTGACGTGATGGCTTGCTATTGTGGCGTGTGCGCTAGGCGGCTCAGTGACGCGACGGAAAACTACGGCTCGTTCCAGACGAGCCCCAACTTCGAGGGCTGGGACATACCCGAGACGCGCAAGTGGCCCGTTATCAACGACACCTGCGAGGGGTGTGCGAAGATTCTTCGTGACGCGGTGACGAAAGCAGCTAACGAGATCGTGCTGAAGAATCTGGAGCGGGTAGAGTCACTGGCTCGCACGGTGGCAGAGGACCGCGAGAAGCAGAAGCGGGCCGAGCGCGAGAAGGCAGAGTTCGAGAGGGCGTGGCGGCAGCACAAGGAGAATCCACGATGAAACCACCGAACGACTTGAAGCGATGCCAGCAGATCCTGTTGGCGCTCACTGACCCAAGGATAACAGACTCGCAAATGACGCCAGAGCAGAGTCGGTGGTGTGGGCGTGCTTGGCGTGTGATGAAGGAAGTGTTTCTCGTGCGTAGGCGGGACGGTGTGTGGGTCCTACCCCGAGGAGCCGGGTGCAAAAGGTGATACAAAATGACTGGAAAACTTCTCTTTCATGGGTACGCGTCGAAGGTGAACCACGAGGTGGAAACGCTGTGTCGTGTCGTGCTAGAGGAATCGGGCTACCTTTCGATTGAAGAGGGAGGCTTGGATGCCATGGGCGAGCAGAGCTGGCGTCGGGTGAAGAGCTTTCGCTCGGACCACTGCCTGACCAAAATGGTTCAACAGCTGATCGGCAAGAGCGACTGAATCACTGCCCGGCGCACTTCACCTTGCACGTCGCAAGCTGCTCAACCCCGTCCGCTCCCGAGATGCACGACAGCCTCTCTGGCGTGACCGTGCCGACTTCCAGGAGCCTACTGAGCGAATCCTGACACGACATGGCCTTCGGTGTGCACTCCGGGCACTTGAAGCGACACAACGTGTCGCATGCCGCTTGCACACTGGGCTCGCCCGGGGGCTTCGGCGGCGGCGGCTCGCAGGTGCCGCAATCGGTGAGCAGCAGAAGTGCCGCTACGGCACGTAGTCGATGATCCACAGCGACCTCGCCTTCCTCACGACATCCCACGCCGTTGTGATGAGCCCGCCCTCTGCCCAATTCGCGCCGTAGCTGCCAACCCAGCGGGGCAGTCCCAGCGGAAAATCGAGCAAGTTCATGGCGTGCCCGCCCGCGTACTCGCCCGTGATGCCCGGGTAGACCTCTCCCGCGGGCCACTCCAAGAACAGATCGTCCACGTCGATGCCGCCCACGACGCCCTTGCCTGACGCTACGGCGAGCTTCACAGCCCTGTCCACGTCTTCGCCGAACTCGATGAGCCGGTGCGCCTTCAGGCCGATGCGCACGAGCCCCATCTGGAGCACGTCCAGGTCGATCTCGTCGTAGACCTTCGCCGGGTCGTACGGCAGGAGATTCTCGTCGATGATGCCGCCCAGCTGCGCTCCCTCGATGCAGGCCCCGATGGTCGTGCCGTCCAGCCCCGGGTCGTGAGCGATGCCGCAGGCTTGGGCAAACAGGTGCCGAGCGGAGGGCACGGCGATGTGCGGGCATCCGTTCTGCTTGGCCACCACCTGGATGGCTTGACCTGTGCCGAAGCCAACGCAAGTAGGCTGCCGGTTCTGCTGCCGGATGCTGTCGATCAGGAGGGTCAGGTCCAGGATGTCCGGGGGCTCGTTGAGCAGGGCTGTCCCGAACACCTGCTCTTTCGAGTGCGAGCCGCGGACGGTGGGCGGGTCGTGGATGCAGCCGGTCCCGTTGCGCATGGGAGCATTCTACACCGTGGCCGTTGACATCGGGTAGCGCAGTGGGCATCTTGGCCGAGCTGAGTTACGCGAAAGGCGTGCGCCCTGCCGGATGGTCCGGTGGGGCGTTCGTCTTTTGTGGTTCGCCCTTCCCCTTGCGATGCGCCAAGCGGCCTGATACCGTTGTGATTCCATGCCCGAGGGCGGCACCAGAGCCGAGTAAAATGAAGACCGCTGACGTTCAGGAGTGCCCTGGTCCCGCCGAAGACGACGGACTGGACGATGAGGAGAAGGACGCGGCCATGCTCTGCACGATCTGCAACGTGATGTTGATCCCGGACACGATGCAGGAGTGCGACCAGCTCGCGGCCTTTGTCTCCGAGCACCAGGGGCACGGGGACGTGCTGATGGGCGTGATCCAGACCAATGGAGACTTCAAGTCCATGGGGAAGTTCACCCTCCCTTCCTGAAGGTGCCGATGCTGCGCAAGATCGTTGCAAGGAAGAACCGCGTGTACAACCACGGGCGCAAGGTCGGGCTCGGTAGGCTGGTGCTGGAGTGCGGACACGAGGTCGGACACCTGATGGCTCGAAGACCCGTTGTAGGGGAGGTCGCCCACTGCTCACGATGCGATCGTGGAGATGCACGACCGATCGTCACCGACTGCGTGCGGGTGAAGAAGGGCGAGCGGTTCGAGGTGTGCCCGAAGTGCGGGAAGAAGGGCCTGTACCGCACCCGGTTCTACTCAGCGGTCACCTACGCCGCGAAGATGCGCTGTCGGTACTGCGGGCATCGAGATCCGTGACAGAACCCGGGATCTGGATGTAGGATCCGGATCCATGAGACATGGAGCCGCCCGAAGAAACGTCGCCAGCCTGCCTTCAGGATGGAAGTGGGCTCACCGGGCACCCACCTACGACTTCCCCGGGACCGGGTCGTGTTGGCTCGTTGCGATCAACGAGAGAACCATGAAGGAAACCGGCTGGGAGTCCAAGAAGTTCAGCAGCTTCAACGAGGCCCAGGATGCAGCAATCGGCATTCTCACGTATCTCATCCCTGTCACCCACCTCATCGTCGTGACAAAAATGGAGCAGGAGGAAGTGGCTCTGCGTGAGATTTATGCCGACGATGTTGGCAAAATCTACTGGCAAGACCTGTAGGAGCGATCATGAGCCAGCTTCCTCCCTACAAGCAGCCCTGCCCGTGCGGCAAGGGTGGACCTCTCCCTTCGCGCGCAACCGCTGGGTGGATGGGCGACCTCGTTCCCGTCAGGCCCGACTTCGGCGACATGCCGGTCGCCCTGCTCGTTGTGGGCGGGATCTTGGTGGCTGGATTTCTCGTGTCGGTGCTGTTCACGGGAGCGCCCGAGAAGCCGCGTGAGGACTGGGAGAAAACGGCGTGGTGAGGCAACGCAAGCTCGCGCGCAACCGTGGCGGTGATGCCGCGCTGGTCTTCCTGGCTGTTTGGTGGGATGAGATGCTGATCGCAGCGCTGGCTGGCCTCGCCGCATTCGCTGCGTGGCGGGCGGCGAAGAGATCCTGATTCTTTTACACGTTCGTATTGACGGCGGGGCGCTCGCGTGGTTATGCTGGGCGCATGATCACCCAGGCGCAATACTTCTGCCACGGCTGCGGGCACACCGTCGCGACCCTACATAGGATGGATCAGCCGAACGGAGGACGCTGCTCCGTGTGTTTGGTGAGAGAGTTGGACCAAGAGCGGATCGACGCACTTCGCGCCCAGCTTGCCACAGAGCAGGCCCGCGTCGTTGCGCTCAACGACATCCACGAGAAAATGGTCGATGTGCTCAGGAAGGAACGCGACGATGCCCTCCGGTTGTTGGACAAGGCGATCCGTCTGGCAGACAAGGCTACGAGCGGGGCGGTGAAGAAGTGAGCGATCCTCTCGTGGAAGTGACCGTGAACATTCGGGTGCCCAGGATGACGGAGAGCACGTTGAGCTTCGTGCAGGAGTGCGTGCAGAACGCTTTGGACAACAGCGAAGAGATGCAGAGGTGCTTCATGTCCGTCGAGATCGTGGACGTGGTGCAAGTGCATGGGATGCAGGGAGAGGGAGAGCCATGAAGCTGACCGAAGCAGAGCTGGAAGAGGGACGAGCCCTGGTGCGCGCGGGCAACATCGTGGCGTTGGAGTCGTGGGTGGACCGGCGCGGCATTCTGGTCAACAAGGAAGTCCTGCGCGACACGATGTTCCGTGCGATGCGGAACGAGCCGATGCTCGCGATCAGGCTCTTCGATAGGGTGTTCGAGGGGATGGACCCCGAGCTTGATCGGCGCGTGACCAGGAGAAGTCTCGGCATTCTGGCAGCCGTCTGCCTGTTCGTCGCTACGGGGCTGCTGGGCGGGATCGTGTATCTCGTGCGGGCGATGTTCTGGTAGAGGAGGGGGCAGTTGTGGGAGGCAAGAGCGATAACGCAGCACGAGCTGAGACATACACGCTGTGCTTTTCCATCGACGGGGAATGGCTCACGCAGCATGTCCGAAATCTGTGGGCCGAAGAGGATCGCCCCGATCACGCGCTCCGCACGCTCATGGACGGGCTCCAGGGGATCACGTTGGCGCAGGCCATCGAGATCCTTGAAGGCAAAGCGAAGCTCGTTGGGGACAGCCGCGAAAACAGCATCGAGATGGTGCCCGACGATGCGACGACCACCGTGCACGGGCAGCCGCTGCCCAAGCTCTCCGCGGTGCTCGCCAGACTCATGAAGGAGCGGGACAAGGCGAGAGACGGCGAAGCAGACCTGATTCAGCTTCTGATCGGAGACGTGGAGTACGTCGCAAGCCCTACAGGGAAGCGCAAGATCCCACAAAGAAAAGCGGGGAGCGGAGGCTCCTTAGTGCACCATCCGATAATCAAGGAGCCCTACGACTACGATACGCTGCCCTACTGGCAACAGTGCCCGCCGCCTTTCGACGCGCGGAGCGGCAGTCCTGCACAAGGGCCGAAAGGCGCGTCTGCGGCGGAGTTGCCCGCAGAGCCGGTCGAGAAAGAAGACGATCCCCCTAGCTTCCCCCTCCCGCCCGCAGAGAACGCGGTGACTTCGGACACGGGCTGGCTCTCCCCGGAGGGAAAATTCTACCGCTGCCGCTATCACGAGCACATCGCCCTGGCCGGGGCTCTGGGGAGCACGGAAGATGGGCTTGCGGCGGATGGCTGGCTGAAATTCTGCACGAGCATGCTGCTGGACAACGCACAGTTCGTGTTCTGCGGGGACAAGGCACCGACGCAGATCCAGCGCGATCTCACGTACGATTACTGCGTTGCCCATGCCTGCAAGCTGCCTGACTGGCTTGGGGGCCTGCCGAGCGACGACATGATCTAGTGTTACGGCAACCCGGAGGCAGATGTGACTACATTGATGGACTTTCTGGTAGACGAGGCGAACAAGAACTTCAACGAGCAGCAGACGTGGTCGCGTGAGCAGCACGAGAAAGACCCGCTGCCCTGGGTGAACGAGGGCAGAGCGCTGACCTTCGTCGTGCGCCCAAACGAGCCCCTGTGGGAGTTCGTCAAGGCGTGTTGGCCGCGCGCGTCCCTCAGACATCTGAAGGAAGGGTGGCCAGCCAATCCGGAGCTTCGGTTCGAGAAGGTGTGCTGTCTCTGGGTGATGGGTGCGGAGGGACCGTTGGTTCTTCGGGTCACGTACACGGGGCTCGTCGAGAGGGGCGACAACGGGGTCAGTGCAGAGCAGCCGCCGGCCATCTACCTGCACCAGCAGACGGCGGAACGGCTTTGGCAGAGAGCGGTTGCCGATTCTTCTTCGCCGCCCGCCGCGGCCAAGCAGGAGCGGGGTCCTGCTGCGTTCATCGACGTGGACCCAAATATGCGCGGAGGCCTCCCCGTAGTTCGCGGAACACGTTTTCCACTGGCCCGGGTGCTCGCCGAGTTAGCCGAGGGAAGAACGTTGCACGAGTTGGCTGCCGATATGGATCTTGACGGAGAAACGGTTCGTGAAGTGCTCCGGGCACTGGCAGATGATTTCAACCGCCGAGCTGCCGCCCCCGTACAGGATACGGAGAAGAAGGAGGGAGTTCATGACAGTGGGTAGACACACACCAGAGCAGGAGGAAATCCTGCACAAGGTGAACGAAGCGGTGAACAGGCCGGGGATCGGCCCGCTCAGCGGGGTGTACTACGTCCTGGAGGGCGCGCTGAGCTACATCGCCCTGCGGAGCACTGAGAAGAATCCGACGCCGTACGAAGGGAGAGAGGGAACGGCTTGGCGTTTGGGTTGGACGCTGGCCGCGACTTTGGCGAAGGACGCGCCTGTTCGTGGAGAGGATGCGCGCTTGGTGGAGGCCGTCGCAGCGGTCACGGCTCGTGCCGGTTGTGGGGACAACAGCTGCATGTTCATCACGCCGCACGGCATGGCAACGAACGGCGGGTGCAGGTGCTGCGGGCGTGGCGACCATAAGCCTGGGCTACCGATGGCGCTGGCGCAGTTGTACAAGGTTGCGCTGGATGTGGTGAAGGGGAGATGAAGAAGCCCAACCCTCATCCGATGTCGTCGCTGACGTTGTTGAATGTCAGAGATCGTAAGCTGATGCCCGGAAGGCGTCTCCGCGTTACCACTATAGACGGGGACGGAAACATCCTACGGGAGAAGACGGTGTTTGTCCCGCCCAAAAGGTCCGCGAGCAGTCGTTACGCCGTCCTCGTCGAAGCGCGGCAACCTTTCCCTCACTTCCGGCTCGTAGGCGTCTTCCCAACGTTCGAGGCAGCGCAGCGGCGCGCGGACAGGATAAAGCGCTCCGGGCTCTCCTGGTGGGGTCCGCTGGGGGCCGCGAAGCGCATGCTGCTTCAAGGTGAGAAGTGGCTGGAGGTGCGCAAGCTGACACTTGCGCGCGAGCTGCGCACGGTGGAAGCACTGCTGTGCGACGTGAGACAGGAGCGCGAGACGGCTGCGCCGGTCAAACGCAAGAGGTAGCCGCGCGCTTGGAGATTCCGGGGGGTCGTGGATAATGGGGCATGACCTACGAAGACTTCTACAAGCAGATGGCCGCGCTTCCAGCGGATGCCGCCACGACGATGGCTGTTGACTGCGCGCAGCAGGCCCAGGCGCTGAGCATCCCCTTCGACATGACAAAGGGCTCTGCGCTGAACGCCTTCATGGACGCGTGCGGTGCGAACGGCGGCAAGGGAGGTTGCCTCGCACCAGATCAGAGGTGGGATCCAAAGCTGAGCAGATGCGTGCCGTGGGGGTCTGTGCAGCCCCCGAAGCCCGCGCAACCTGCGCCATCGCACGGCAAGCAGTGCCCCGCCCTGCTGGCCCTGCCCGCTCTTTACGGTTCCGGCTGCGAACCGTACGGCAAGGTCTACGTTGCGGTAGCCGTCGCGCTGGCCGTAGCAGGCATCTGGTTCGCCGCCCGGCGCAAGGCCACGCCAAACCGTAGCCGTTCGCACCGTCGCCGCACGCGGTAGCGTCGCACGCGCTCCCTGCGCGCTCCGTTCCCAAGCTGGACAGCAAGCTCCAGCGATACATCACACCACCTCACAATACACCGCGTGACGCTGCAATACGATACACTATACCAGTGCACTATCGCCACGATGTACCCCCTGTACGCGCTGATAGCGAAACACTATCGCCACGTATAGGAGGGGAGGGGGTGGGGTGCAGGACAACAACAGGGTGGAGCGCGGCCCCGGTTGGCGGGGCGGCTCCCCTGGCGAGCCTGCCTGTTGTGGGGTGAGCCTAGCCGGTGCCCTTGACCGGACCACGCCAGCCTTGCGGGGCGTACCCTGCAAGCAATAGGGCAACATCTGCCCCGATTGCGACGCGGCAACGCGCGCTAGTCGAGCGGATGGCTGCCACGGGTCTACCCGGCCCATGTGACCGCTGCTGCGCCAGCATTTGGGGCGCGCAAGTCCTCCCCTCACCAGGGAACCGGGCAGGTTTCCGTTCGGACCGGCGCGTATAGGGGTCGCTTTTGGCGGCTCGGTAAGGCTCAAGGTCTCGCGTGGACTCCTGGATCCGTGAACGCCTGAAGCAAGACTAGCAAGCGGAACCGACAAGCGAACGGACAAGCGGTGCTCGCCTAACCGCACGGCGTACCGTGCGGCGTGACTGCGCCTCTGGGCTCCGTCCCTCAGATCGCCTGAGCCGTCCTACGCGCAGGGCGCTGCGGCTGATACCCGCGGGCCACGGGAGAGATTCCGTTCCGGCTAGAGCTACTATCCCGCGTACCGGGTAAACTCAGCCCCTTGTCTTTGACGGGGGGCAAGCAAGTCCGCGGCTGTCCATGGGGACGCATGCCAAATCGGACCGCTGCTACTGAGGTGAACCGGCAACGTGAATCGAATTCAACGGGGATGACATTTTGGATCGTCGCGCTGCTCCAAGCTGCGCGAGCCTGCCGCATGATAGCCCGGGGCTTTTGACCGTACGGCTTCCAGGCAGGTTCCGAAACCATCACGCGCCCGTGACTGGGCATACCAGCGTGGTGGGGGAAGTAGATCCCGCTCCTGCTCCTGCCGCTCACGCTAAGACGTGGGCAGGGGCTCTCTGGCGACAATAGTCAACCTGTCGCCAGCAACCTCAAAATCGGTATAGCCAAAAGGCCTGACGGGGCATCTGACCGCCGGGCATGGTGCGTTTGACGCGCCTAGGAGCAAGCTGTCACGCGACACCGTAACTGGTGCCGCGAGATCCGGGTTCGATTCCCGGGTACCGACCGCTGACAATTCCGTCAGCACAGCGCAGGAGCAAACCATGACATGCGAATGGTCTCACGCACCGGAGGCATACGCTGACCTGTACGAGAACATTCACGATCAGCCGCGCGAGTGGTTGCTTGTGGTGTACGCGGAATGGAAAGCAAGCTCCGGTGGCTACTTCCATCCGAGGTGGAACGCTCGGACTGATTTTGACGAACGCCGCTACCAGCGTGCGCTCTGCGGGGCCGATTGCTTGTGCAACGAAACCCTGGCGAACAAAATCTACGAGCTAGCGGAACGCCTCCGAAACTGCACAAACGACTTCAAGGAAGCATGGTGCTGCCCGCACGGTTGCGGCTGTCACCAGCTTCCGTTCTCCCGTCCAGAGACCGCAGAGGACTGAGCCTCGCGTACGCGCCCGCGTACGCACTGAAGGCGGTATGGTGCCGCCTCTCAAAGCAGGAGCACAAGTCAATGCCTCACACGATCAAGCAGATTGATGGAAGCGAGAAGGTTGTCGGGGATTCCGACTTCCTGAACGCTTGCAACCGCTTCGGAACCCTGCATCACATGGGCTTCGGAGAGTTCTACCTGGAACGCGCAGACGGAACGCGGATCGATTTCGCGCGCCGCGACGGCTACGAAGGGTGGGACTTCGAGGGGCGCATCGGGCGTCCGCACCACGTCTACAGCGACAAGGGTGGCGACGCTGCGGTGCGCGCACTGGTGGCGGAGATGGAAACCGCTGGCGCGTCCAAGCGGGTCGGTTGACCCCACGCGCGTACGCCCGCACGGGTACGCGCACTGATGCGGCAATCCCGCCGCACAAAGCAGGAGCACAAGTCAATGAAAGAGCCAGTTTACAAGAGGCTGGCGTCATCCGTTGACGCCTACGCGCGTTGTGCCGAGAAGGGCAATGCGGAATGGCGAGTCAAGCACCGCGAGACGATTGAGCAGCTCGTTCTGAACAGGTTGCCGCACGGCTCCGGGTTCGACAACGGATGCACGTTCGACTTCGATGCGTCCACTGGCGAGAAGCTGGTGATCCATACCAGCTACCACCACATGAACGATGTTGGCATGTACGATGGCTGGACCGAGCACACCGTGATCGTCAAGGCTTCGCTCGTGCACGGAATCGTCCTGCGCATCACCGGACGCGACCGCCGCGAGATCAAGGACTACATCCACGAGATTTTCCAGTGCTCGCTCACTGAGATCGTGGACTAGGACATTGCCTGTCACGCCCTCCCTTGCCACCCGGCCAGCAATGGTTAGGATGGCACCAAGCGGGTCGCATGTCGCGGCCCGACTAAAGCAGGAGCAAGTCAAATGATGCAGAATGTTTCGGCAGAACAGGCGGCGGCACGCCTGGACGAAGTGATCCATCGGAACCTCCCGAACGCGAAGGCGCAAGTCGCGCGCGTGTTCAGCGAGATGCCGGTGGACCGCAAAGCGCCCGCGGAGCTTGTGGAGTTCGCGGTCACGCAGGACAACAACGTCCAGATGGTGCTCGACAAGCACGATACGCTCGTGCTGCACGACCACGCTCTCAGCCACGTGTACGGCATCGGTCAGGTAGTGAACGCGAACTTCGCGAACGCCTGCCTGGACGCTGACACGGACTGGGCGCGCGACCTCTTGCAGAACGTGCTGAACACGGACTGGGCGCACCTTGTCGGCAAGGACGGCAGGCCCCCGGCTCACCTCGTGCGCGCGCGCAAGAAGCCCGACGTGGAACTGGGCATGGCGGTTCTCTCCGCCAGCTACAACACGATCGACACCCGCCCCTTGCTCGAAACCGTGCTGGAAGTCTCTGACAAGTCGGGCGCGGTCCCGTTCTCAGCGACCGGCACGGATCTCCAGTTCGCGATCAAGATGGTCATTCCGCAGGTGCAGATGGTCGGCGGCGACCCCTACGTCCTGGGAATCGAGTATCGCAATTCGGACTGGGGCGGCACGGCAGCGGGCATCACGGCGTTCTTCCTGCGGTTGGCCTGCATGAACGGGATGACGACTGAGCGGATCTTCCGCCGCGTGCATCTCGGGCAGCGGCTCGACCGTGACGTGGACTGGTCGCAAGACACGCGCAAGCTCGACCACGAGGCCACCATCAGCATGATCAAGGACAGCACATCGCAGTTCCTTCTGCCCGAGCGGCGGCAGTCGATGTTCGACTCGCTGAACGCGGCGGGTGAGAAGGAACTGACCGTGGACCGCTTGAACACGATCCTCAAGGGTCAGGTCTCCCAGGACATGGCGAAGCGCGTCGTCGAAATGGTGCAGAGCGCCGACCCGCGCGTGCCTCACACGCTCGGCAAGGGCATCTCCTGGCTCGATGCGGCGCAGGCCGTGTCGGCTCTCAGCCAGGACATCGAGGCGAAGGCACTCGCTGGTGCGCCCCGCAAGGCACGCTCGGCGCAGATCGGCGACGACGTGCTCGACCTGGAACGGTTCGCGGGCAAGATTTTCTCCCAAGCGCTCGCCGCCTAGTATCCCACCACAGCAGCACAATCCCTCGCATGCGCGTTCGCGCGCGCATGCACCAGGGCGGGCATGGTCCCGCACCATAGCAGGAGCAAAAGTCGAATGAAGGTATATATCGTATACGTGGACGGGGAAGAGGTGGGAATGATCAGAGCCAAGTCGCACAACGACGCGGAGAGGAAGGCCCAGGCAAAATACCCGGGGCGTCAAGTGTCTGTGGCATACACGGAGATTTGACCGCCCGCCATCTAGCCAGCTCGCTACGATGGCGCTAACGTGGCATGGTGCCACGCACAAGCAGGAGCAAGTCGAATGGACAAGACAACCTTTCATTCCGAAAGCGGTGTGACCGCGACCGGAGCGCAGGTGGAGATCGGTTTCGTTGAACACAACGGGACGCAGTTCTCCTCTATCGGCCCGGTTGTGGATCATACCCAAGGCGTGGTCATCGGCCACGTCTGCGAGGAGGGCGGGCGGTTTGTGCTCAAGAACTGGGCTGGCGACAAGATCATTGCGCCGCTGGCTCTGACTGGGCGCTACCGCATTCACCCTCCGGGCGCGTACTGCCCCGTCGTGGTGCAGTGCTTTGCGACCATGATCGATGGTCGCCGATACTCAGGCCGCAAGTCCGCAGGGTGGACGCTCCTGCGCTTGCGGGCACATGTCGGCCAGGGAGAAGGGAGCAAGTAGAAGCCTGCCTCGCCGTGAGGAAGCGGCGAGGCACTAGGGCGGGTATGGTGCCCGCACCACAAGCAGGAGCAAAGTCAATGGAAGAAGAGAAGAACGCAAGCAGGCCCAAGCCCGCATGGTGCGGCTGGCTCGTTGACCGTGACTGCGCAGTCGCCTGGGGCGCGCGAGCGATCCTTCAGTCGAGCTACCAAACGCAGCGCATTCGCAAACGTGTCGGCGGGCGCACGCGCATCATCGAGGACAAGAAGCTGGTTCAGTCCGTGGACCTCGTGCCGAATCGGCAAGGGGCCGATGGCGACCAGTCCCGGTGGCCGGATCTTCAGAAGAGGCTCAACGGGGACTCCGGGCTGCTGGACAAGCTGCACAAGCGCGTGGCGAGCAAGTACGTGAGCCCTGACAGTCGCGATCTGATTGAGATCGAAGAGAACGGCGTTCGCCTCGTGGCGACTCCGAACGCGAGCTACGGCTACCTGTACATCTGCGCGATGCTGCTTCCGTAGCATCCAAGCGTGCGCCGCAAGCGCACGCGCCAACGTGGCATGGTGCCACGCACAAGCAGGAGCAAGTCACAATGAAGTTCTCAGTCATCTACTCGTTTGACATAGCGCGCGGAGCTAGCGTCTCGGAGTACAGGCCACCGTGCATTCGGCAGTGGCAATGCACAGAGGGCGATGAGAGCGCGGACTACAGCGAGGTATTCCCTCACGGGAAGCATCGCAAGTATTGCGCCATCCTCACCCGCAAGCAGTTCGACAAGTTCGTCGAGCAGTGCGGCCTGGACGCTGACACGTGTGAGACCATGGGATCGCTCGGCGCACCCGGCTGCGGATTCGGCCTCGCGCCCGCGATCTCGTTCAACGGCAGGCCAGAAGACAACTGGGCGATCGTCAACGCCTACGTCACGCCGATTCCTGAAGTCGAGCGGACGTGGCAGGGTCGCTCCGAGGCCAGCGAAGAGCAAGCGTGGTACCGGATCCGCGAAGCCATGCTGAACACGTACAACTGTGATCGGTACTACAAAGCCGATCTTCACCGTCGAGCGCTGGTCAATGAGCTTCGCAGCGAGCGCGCAGCCGTTTGACCTTACGAGCGCGCCTCCCCGGCGTGCTCACCGTTGCGGGAATCATCCCGCCACAAGCAGGAGCAAGTCAATGATCGAACCATTCACAAAGCATGTGCTGGTGGGCACAGGTGACTGCGGCAAGGTCTTCGTGACCATCAAGTGGGACGGAAAGCGCCTCTCTCTGACCGGCGTTGAAGGACCGCTGAGTAATGGTGATGCGAAGGGTGGCTGCGGTCAGATCGATCTGGTCAACGTCACCCAGCCGTTCCCGGGGATTGATGTCGCCAAGCTGGCAGAGGTGTGGAACCGCTGGCACCTGAACGACATGCGAGCCGGTTGCGAGCACCAGCGCAAGGATTGGGATGTGACCGAAAAGGTAGAAGTGATCGAGTACATGCTCAAGACTGAGCATTACACTGCGCGGAACAATCTGGTGGAATCCGGCGTCGCGGAGCTGGTCAAGAACGGCTCGACCGCCGTGACAGAGCGACAGCGGTTCCTTCTGTCACTGCCCTTGAGCACGCTTCATCCTTTGGACGTTTCCTTTTACCGGGTACACAAGAGGGAAACCAAGGCCACGGGATGGGTGCGCCCAGAAGAGCATCCCAAGGGCTTGCTGAACAAGCCGTGCCCGGAGTGTGGATACAAGTACGGCAGCCAATGGCTGTACGAGGAAGTCCCGGAGGACGTGATCGCCTTCCTGAAGTCCCTGCCCGAAACGGTCACGCTGCCCGGTTGCTGGGCTCGCGACTGACCCGCCTCTTGCCACCTGACCGTTCATGGTTAGGCTGGCACCAACGAGGGGATGTCCCCTCACCAAGCAGGAGCAAAGTCATGGACAAGTTGAATTTCGGAGGAAGGAAGTACAAGCGAGGCGAGACCTTCTTCCGCGTCATCGGCGGGACACTGCTGATGAGTCGCGGCAAGCCGGTCACGACTCGCAAGCTGAGCGAGAACACGTCGGTCTGCCTGAACGCGGGCAACATCGAGTTGCACTTGTTCGGCAGCAAGATCGCCGTGTTCCGCAAGTCGGGCGGCATGATCATCTCGTCATGCGGCTTCAAGACGGCCACGACAAAGGGTCGTCTGAACGCGCTGATGCCCGCAGGGCTCGCCATCTACACGGATGCCGGGATCTGGTACGTCAAGATGTACAAGCCGGGGGAATACCCCTGGGCGTCTCCTGGCAAGGCCTACGTGTTCACGGACGGCATGACCGTCACGGAATCCGGCAAGGTCAAGGGTGCGCCGCTGGCGACTGACAAGAAGACCCGGAGCGACATCAAGCTCAAGAAGCGGGCTCGCAAGTTCGTCTCCGACTACATGGACGCGCTGTTCGCTCTGAAGGTTCCCAAGCCTTCGGGTGCGGACTGCTGGGCCTGCCTCATGAAGGACAAGAGCGGCAAGCCCGTGCTCGACGGTGACCCCAAGAGCCACATCCTGGGCCACATGGAGGAACCCTACTACGTGCCCAGCATGCTGATGAACGCGATCAACGAAGCTGGCGGGCCTGGGCACATGCCGAGGCCGGTTCACAGCGTGCTGCACGCGCTCTGGGAACAGGGCGTGGCAGCGGATGGGTACTGGGCGAAGTACGGACGCGAGCGGCTCACCAAGCTCCTCACGGCGTACATCTACCGCCGCCTGGGCTTCGCTGCGGGGATGCTACCCGGGCACCTCAACAGCGCGGCAGCGTAGCTGCCAGCCGCCACACGGCGGCACCAACGCGGGGAGACCCGCACCAAGCAGGAGCAATCGTCATGGAACAAAGGCATCTGGCCGAAGGCCCCATAAGTCCCGGTATCAAGGGGCAGCAACTTCCTTCGCGCGTCGTGCTGCGCAAGATCGGCAACGGCATCGAGCCGTACGTCACGCACGTCGAAGTGCTCACCCACGAAATGGAGCACAGCGAGTACGTGTGGGGGCACTACTTCAGCAAGTACGAGGAAGCGCTCAAGGACTTCGCCAAGCGAGTGCAAGGGGCATGAGTCGAGCCGCCACACGGCGGCACCAACGCGGGGAGACCCGCACAAAGCAGGAGCAACAACGTGAAAACATACCGATGCCAAGCCAAGGCATGGCTCTGTTTCGACGTGGCAGCCGAGACAGAAGAGCAGGCGATGAAGCTCGCCAACGATCTCATGGACGAGAACGAAGAGGGCTTCGACGTTCCCACTACGTGGGGCAAGACGCTCAACGGGCGCTGCTACCCGAGCTACCCGACCGACAACGACGGGCGAGACATCTCCGTCGTGGATGAGATGGACGAAGAGCCAGTGCCCGCCACACACACCGTGGTGGTCCCTCCAGACTTCCCGGTGCAGCCGGTCAAGCCCGGGGACGAAGCCAAGGATCCCATGACGTGCGGCACCTGCGGGCTCACCTGGGACGATGCCGTGAGCACAGGCTACACTCCCGTTCCCAGCGGACGCTGCCCCTTCGAGGAGTTCCACCGCTGACCTACCGCTACCAGCCCCGTCGTGGCCGGGTAGCACCATTGCGGCAATGTCGCCGCGAGTAGCAGGAGCAAGTCAATGAGCAACAAAGTCACAGTCGCGGATCTGAAGAACCAGATCGGTGTGCCCGGCCCGCACCCCTTCCTTCTCTGTAATGTGTGCGGTGCGGAAAACAGCGCGAACGCAGGGGACTACTGGGACGCTCCCAAGGACCACGTGTTCACGTGCTGCGGTGAGCCGATGGTGCTGGCGACAAAACGCACCGTCTACACCGAGGTGGAGTAGCTAGCAGCCTGGGATGGCCCAGGCACTACCGTGGCAATCAAGCCACGCTAAAGCAGGAGTACGTCATGTCAGAAAAGACCACCACCACGGAAAAGAAGATCGTCGTCGCGCTTTCGGACGAAAACCCTGTGCGTATCGTCGCCAAGGATTGGCCTGTGATCGCGAGCGCTCACGACTACAATGGTGAGCACGAGTGCCAAGCCAATCGCGTTTGGTGGATCAAGGTGCGGCAGCCCGGAGACGGGCGCAGGCTCGTCTACGGCATGCTGGAGAGCGGACCGAGGGGCGTCCCCGCTGGCTGGCGCGGTTCGCAGGCTGGATACCTCATCCCGCCTGCGAACGGGGCTACGCATGGCAAGCCCGATGAGGAGGCAACAATCCGAGCGATCCGTCGCGTAGCGGGCGTCATCGGTGACGACCGCATGGCCGACTACGTGATCGCAGACCTTCCCGCCAGGGACATCTGAACCGAAGCCGCAGGTTCGCCTGCGGCACCAACGGGGCTACGATGCCCCACAACGCAGGAGCAAGTCATGTCGAGACCGAGCTACAAGACGCACGACCCCAAGGGATGGTGCGGAGACCCCAAACGCGGCGCAGCAATGGGCCGCGGAACATGGGAGGGGCCTCCTACCTTCTCGGGCAAGATCACGCTGCGCAAGGTGCGCATGAGTGCAGACGGTGCCTACGACGAAAACGGCACGTACTTCGGGTTTGGCACGCCGATCTACTGGTTTGCCAACGACGACTGCACGATCGACGGTACGCTGCGAGCCAAGAGTCGGGAGGACGCCAGAAATCAGGTGCTGGCGATGTACCCGAAGGCGAAGTTCTTCCGCTGAGCACAGCCGCCACCCGGCGGCACCGTTGCGGGAATCATCCCGCCACAAGCAGGAGCAAGTCAATGATTCGAGTGGACAGTAAGAAGTTCAAGAGGCTGGACGAGGTGCCGAAGCTGCCGCGCCTCACAAGGCAGGATTTTGACACGCTGCTGAAAAACTACCCGCCCGAGGCGGAGGTGCCGATCGCATGCTGGCGCGTCACGCTCCAGTGCGGCGACTACGGTGGCTCATTCGGGTTCTACCTGAACCTGGGCACCGCGATTCTCAACGCCGCCCGTGAGGGGTGGTCGCCGGTCCATGCTTTCAACGTCAAGGTCGGATGGGACAAGTTCTGGTCGCCCGATTGGGACGGCTGGCGTTTCATCCACAGCGAGCCCGTCATCAAAGTCATGCGCGGCTACCCGGGCGGATGGGCGCAGCAAGTGATCGACACGGTTCTCGCAGCAGCGAAGGCAGGAACTATCCCCGCGCTGCTGTGAACACTGGGAGCAGGAGCAATGTCATCCCCGCGACACAGGAGGGTAAGATGCTAGAGAAGCTAGCGAGAATCCGGGTGCTGTTCAGGCAAGCGGACACACTTTCGCTGTGGGGTATTCCCTACGCGATGCGGCCTGGGCAGCAACCGGCAGACATCATGACGGAGCACCGTGGCGAGTGGCTCTGGCTGGGCTGTCCTGGCTGGTGGTACACGTACACGGTGCAAGAGCAGGGACAGATCGAGGCGTTCTTGAAGGCCTGCGGCGACGCGGTGCCCGAGAACCCAAACGAGTGGTGCGAGCTGTCGCACTGCGGATGAGGAGGCAACATGTCACGACCGAGATCCAGAACAACCAGAGACAAGGACAACAGCGACAAGCCGTGGGTAAGCAACTACCCGGAGCTGCAACGGTGGCTTGACGACCACGATGCGCGCTGCCAGTGGCAACTGCCGATGGGCGATCCCGAGTCGCCTTCCGCCTACGTCGAGGCGTGGCAGTTCAGCACAGGCCACGTCGCGATCATCACGGTCCGGGGCAACCGCAACGGGTGGAACATCTATTCGGCGCTGCCCAGCAACCTCACGATCGAGTCGCTCGACGACGCGGCGAAGCGTTTGGGTTTGACGACGTAGCCCCTTGCGCCGCCCGGTGCGATGGTTATGTCAGGCTGGTCGAAGGAGCAAGCTATGGCGAAGACCAAAGAGTGGTTGAAGCAAGTGGACGCAGCTGTGCTGCGCTCGCTGGTCAAGGAGTACGAAGAGGACAAGGCGAAGTGCCCCCAAGGCGGCAGGCTGGGGCGCACTAGCGCCCGGTGGCTGACACACTCTACAGCCCTGAGCCTTGCCCAGGTGCGCGGCTCGATCAAGCGACTCGCTGCGGCTGGGGAGGTTGCTCTGGGGCGCAGGGGCGAGGTCCGGTTCTACCCGCAAGAGGAGCGGGCAGAGGACGCCAAGGAGCAAGCCGAGTACGAGGCACTCAAGCGGCGCGTAGACGGGCTGCGTGACGGGCTGCGCGATCGTGGGTTCGAGGCGTACGCGGACAGCTACAGGGATGGCGGCTGGCTGCGTATCTCTCCCGAGGCAGCACAGCGCTTCCTGGAGATGGTGCACGCGACCGGCGCAAGCGGCACCTGGAAGCCCGGCCAGGATGATTCCGACGACTAGCCCTTGCGCCGCCCGGTGCGATGGTTATGTCAGGTTCGTTGAAGGGAGCAAGCGATGCGGTGTCCTGATTGCAACAAGTTCGTATCGTACGAGGGTGACGAAGAGCCCGAAGAGCAGTCCTGCGAAGTGGACGACGAGGGCAACATCAACATCCAGGTGACGCTGGAGAAGCGCTGCGGCGAGTGCAGTCAGGGACTCAAGTCGGCAGAGTTCGAGCTGGAGGGCCAGGATGACGCCGTGCGTGAGCACATGGAGGAGCACAAGGATGCTCCGGAGGGCGAGCACGAGCTGTCCATCGAAGGCGAGTACGAGTCCACCGAGGACTCGCGGGGGCTGAAGCCGACGACTCCGATGCGCTACCGCACGACGTACTACGGAGTCCACGCCAGCTACACGGTGACGTGCACCTGCGGCAAGACGTTCGAGGGCGAGCTTGCGGACGAGATGTCAGCGAGCGGATTCGAGGAGATGGTGTGATGGCAACGACAACCGCGGTTGGACCGGAGAGGCACGTGTCGTGGCGGTACATGGGAAGGCTCTGTGCGCGAGGCCACAAGCTGTGGCTGCACGTGCCGAGCGGGCGCTTCGCCATCGGAGATGATAGCGGAGGGATCCCTCCACGCTGCGAGGACGGGACGCTGTGGCTGGACATGAGGGAGAAGACGGTGCTCCTGCTGGATACCCTGAGCCCGGACAGTACAGCGCTTCGTGCCAGGGTGCCGCTGCTTCAGGAGCGGTATGACAACAAGCCCACCTGCACGTTCGAGACTGCCGAGGGTGCGCTGGAGCTTGCGCGTAGGTTCCCCGATTCGTTCGAGGTGCGCGTGAAGGTCGGAGAGAAGCTCTACAAGCTGGTGGAGGCCGAGTAGCCATGCCGTGGGTGAAGCGAGCCAGTAGGGAAACGCTTTCGAGGCATTCGCTGGGGACCGACTACGGAACCGAGCGGGACGTGGTGCTGCGCAGGGGCAAGGTTTGTGTCTGCAAGACGCGCGGGCATGTCGGCTGGAGTGGTGTCGGGTGCCAGTCCTACTACGGGCCATGTTGGATGCTGGGCTCGAAAGACTCCCGCGAGCAGGACCACCTGAGCCGCTATGGTGACGCTGGCGAGGGAAGGATCGGCCATGAGAAGTGGAAGTCCTGGTTGCCCAAGATTGCGGAGGCGTTTGGTCTGCCCGTCGAGCAGTTGCCACAGAAGCTCCCGCGGGGCGGCACCCTGATCTGGGAGGATTGAGTCGCCATACACGTATGGCAGGAGCAAGCCGATGAATCTCACCTATGTGGAAAAGTACCTGACGGACGTGGAGCGCGACGGACACGGCTGGCCGAAGGGGCTGCCCGAGGAGGAACGGGTAGCGCTGACGAAAGCCGTCCGGTCGCTGCTTTCTGTGGCACCAGGGATGGCGATCGGGGACATCTACCGCCACCTTCGTGACACCAACGTCGTTTGTCAGCGGTGCCCCGTGTGGAGCGCGTCAGCACTGGCAGACTGGTCCTATGCCTGCGTCCACCGGGCTCTGCTGATGGCTGGTGCACACGAGGTGTGGAGGCTGGGCGAATGACACGCCCCATGACTGAGGAGAAGTACTCCAAGGCGACCGAGCGGATCGCCAAGAGCTACGGCCCCAAGATACTGGCGTTCCTGGAACGGCTCGCGACGGGGCTGCGGGACAAGGGGCTGACGGTGGACGCCCCGGAGGACATGTCCTGCGACGACTACAAGTGGGGCACCGTCATTCGGCTCGCATCGAAGACGGGCGAGCCCGTGGACGACACGGACATCGACCTCAACGTTGAGCTGGCCGAGTCGTTGGCGCACGAGGGGACCACGGACGGCGTGACCTTCAGGTTGGAGGCGAACGCCTGCGGCGGCGCGGTCATCGGCGTGTGGTCGCCCTGGAACTACACCGAGCGCTGTTGGGTGGACGTGCGGGACAAGGCCGGGCTGACGGAGCGCGCCGAAGAGCTGCTTTCATGCGAGAGCGGTATCGTGCCGTACTTGTTGGGGAGTATACGATCGCGTAAAAGTCGTTGACACCGCCAGCGTGGTGGTTATGGTCAGACAGCGGAAGGAGCAAGCAGATGAAGTACAGACGGATCGGTCGGTGGGATGATGCCAAGGACAAGCCCGTGTGGGGCAAGGGCAAGGCCACGTCGGAGAACACCGTCGAACGGGCCTCGCGGGCTCGCTCAGGGGGCGTGCTGGCAGCCTGCAAGTGCGGCGGCGAGCTTGTCGTGATGGGGACCGAGAAGCAGGACGTGACGTGCTGCTGCACCAAGTGCGGCGGATTCCAATACTGGGAGATCGTCCCCGAGCAGAAAAAGGCGGCGTAACCCGATGGATCTATCTCCCGTCCTGGACAAGGTTCGCAAGCTCCTGCGGCTCGCGCAGAGCAGCAACGAGAACGAAGCCGCGGCAGCTATGGGCGCGGCCCAGCGGCTCATTGACGAGCACCGGCTGAGCGTGGCTGAGCTGGAGGCCAGCGGGCAGGAGCCGTCCGAGCCCATGGTCGAGGCGGGGGAAGTCCTGATGGAGGGCAGCCGCGTGGCGACCTGGAAGGTGCGGCTGATGCTCGCCCTGGTCAAAGCGAACGGCTGTTCGATGTGGTTTTCACGGCCTCGCTACACGCGCGTGACCACCTACCAGTTCGTTGGGCGCAAGTCCGACGTGGAGTCGGTCAAGTACCTGCTGGCCTATGCTCTGAATGAGCTGGGCAGGCTCGCGGAGGCGCAGTGCCGGGGCATGGGGCGCAGCGCCTTCGCCTCCTGGTACCTGGGGGCCGTCGCGGGCATCCGCGAGAAGCTCGAAGCGGCGAAGCAGGAAGTCCGGGCAACGGCATCTACCAGCGCGCTGGCCGTGATCGACAAGCGGCAGGGCGAGGCGCAAGCGTTTCGGGAGGCGCTTACCAACGGGACGAAGACCGTGGCGGTCCGGTCGTCGATCAGCGACGCCTGCGCCTACAACCGTGGCCTGGAGGCAGGCCGCAGTCTGAACCTGGGCAGACCCGGGCTCACAGGCGGCAGCGCCAAGGCATTGACATCGTAGTGCCGCCATAGGCGGCAGACAGGGGCAAGCAGATGAGCAGAGCGGAAGAGTTCGGCGCGGTAGCGCGCCTGAACGGATACAACTACGAACCCGAGGCGCTGACGATTGTCACGGACAAGAGTCACCCGCTGTACGACGAGCGGGTTCACCTCCCGCTGGACGAATCGCTGGTGTTGTCCATCATGGCAGACGGCGTGCTCGATCCGGTCATGGTCCGGAAGAACGGCGAGGACAAGCACGGCAACCCCATCGTCGAGGTCATCGACGGACGGCAGAGGGTGCGGTGCTGCATCGAGGCCAACCGTCGCCTGAAGGAAGCTGGCAGCGACAAACACTGGCTGGTGCCCGCCACCTCCCGCCGCGCGAACGGCGAGGAGAGCATGGGCTACATGATCACCCGCAACTCAATCCGAACGGACGACACGCCCATGGTCGAAGCGCTCAAGCTGCGCCGGTACCTCGACGCGGGGCACGACGAGAAGCAGGCCAGGATTCGGTTCGGTTTCGACGCCAGGGGCATGCGCAGCGCCCTGATGCTGCTGTCGTGCAGCGCCGTCGTGCAGAAGCTCCTGGAGCAGGAACGGCTAGCCGTGAGCGTGGCCCGAGACCTGTCCACGCTGCCCGAGGCCGAGCAGGACGCCAAGATCCTGGAGTTCGAGGCGGCGGGGCTCCTGAGCGTGAGGTCGCCCAAGGCGGCGAAGGAAGCGAAGGAAGCCAGGGGAGGCCGCGGGCGCAAGCGCAAGGCTCCCAAGTTCCGGCTGCGCCCTGCCAAGGCAGTGGCCCCGCAGATGGAAGCGCTGGCGGCGCGCGAGAAGACCCTTTCGCCCATGGGCAAGGGAGTCCTCGCGGCCATGCGATGGATGTTCGGAGACGACAAGGCCCTGGACGCCTGCATCGATACGGAGAGCGGCAAGTGAGCCTCAAACAGGCCATCCGAAGCTACGACAAGACGACGCAGCTTGACCAGCTGGAGAAGGCCGCGGAGCGAGCCATCGCTGGCAAGCGCGGGGCTCCTTCCAAACGCATGTTCGTCAACGCCCGGCACGTTGCCATCGTGGCTCTGCTGGGCCTCGCCGAACCGTACGCGCCGACTGCGTCCGGATGGGAGGCGCAGAAGATGCAGCGGCAGGGGCGCGGGCTCGCCCGCATGGCTCAGCTGTACTTCGACGAGCATGGTTCGACACGGGGCGACTACCGCAGCACGAACGTGGTCGACTATGTGGGCCCGGGGCTGGCGGCTCAGGTGCCGTACTGCGACTCAGGCCACGCGGGGCTCGCTCTCATCGAGGTCACGCGCAAGCGGGTCTACGCCAAGTCCTCCAAGTGGTACCCGAAGGAGACGAGCAGTCGGTTCGTGGTGGGCCGCAACGAGAGCGGGACGTTCTTCGCCCATGCGGTACCGTCCGGGCTCGCCTCTGTACGCTCTGCCATCGACTGGATCTGGCGGTCGTGCTCCAACCAGATCGTGCGACGCCAGGGTGACATCGCGGTCATTCGAGGCCTTGGGCCGAAGATGCCGAACTTGCCTTCGGGGCATGTCGTGCGCCTGGGGCCAGGGGCCATTGAGCACGCCACGCACCCGCCGATTCGTCTGCCTGGGCACGGTGAGCGAGTCATCGTTGCGCGAAGGGCGATGACGCACTCTGCGGAGGAGACGAGGGACTGAGACACCAGCTTTGCCCACGGCGAGGCATTGGAGCGCGAAATGAGAAAGATAGGAACGCAGGACGAGTTCTACCGACCGATCAATTATGCGGAAGTGGCGTCGAACCGCGATGCGCAACGAGAGAAGGCAATCCGGCTGTACTCGACCCAGCACGGCGCAGCATGGAACTTGCAGATCAGGAGCCCGCTCACAAAATCCAACGGACAGGATGGAGCGGTGTTCATGATCGCGACGGCATCTCTGAATCGCGCCGAGATGATGGCGTTAGCCGAAGCGATCGACGGTTTCTTGACCGACGAATGACATCACGCTGCCCCGTCCTCACCTCGCTCATGGGAGCGGGGTTTTGACGGTAGGAGAAGCCCATGCTTGTTGTCCCCGCCGATGTTGTTGCTCAGCTCCACGAGCTGGGCTGGGAAGCTGATGTTGGCTACTCAGGACGGGGCATGCGCGGAGCCTGCTGCGTAGCTGTCAGGCTCAAGGCTTGGAGTGACCTGTACCGGCTGGGCCTCTGCCTGGGAGAGAACGGGCTCCTGCTCGGTACCCCGCACATCGACAACTTGGGGAGCGGCATCGTGGCGTACTGGCCCGAGCTGAAGACCTGGGAAGCGAAGCTCTGAAAGGAAGTCCATGAAACACCCGACCGATGACGACACGCAGTTCTACGACGTGGAGTGCGCGTCCACATCGCAGCAGGACGCAGGCCATTTCGAGCTGCGCGTGAAAGACAGCGGCTTTCTGCGCGTGAGCAATCCGGAGAAGTTGCCGCTGCCGAAGAGGGGCGAGATGGTTCGCTTCTACGGCAAGGGCTTCGGCTATCCGGTGCGAGGCGTCGCCTGTGGCGACCGGGTGTACTACTACCAGACGCAGCAGGAGTACGAGGTGGAGCGGCTGCGAGAGATCGCTGAGAGCAAGGCGAGGAAGGAGAAGGAGTTCGCGGACAAGCTCCCCGAGTGGAACGCCAGGGTCGAAGCTCTGCCTACTCACATGCGCCTTCGCATCTTGTTCTTCATGCACAAGCCGGGGTGGGGACCAGAGTTCGGGCCCTACGAGATGTTCTGCTGCGAGACGGCAGCGAAGATCGCAGCAGCGTGCAAGACGGTCGAGGCCGTCAAAGCGTTCAATGACGCCTCGAACGACGAGCAGCGCAAGGTGCTGGCCGACCTTTCGGATCACAGCGGCAACACGTTCGGCTACTCCGTCAAGCTCGCCGTCCACCTCATCCGAGAGCCCGAGATCCTGTACAGAATCCACGGCGCGCTCTGCCAGCTCGTCAGCTGCGAGGACTACGGGTGTTGGTGCACGACTGAGGAAGCGGAGCAGGAGAGGAAGAAGCGAGGCACGTGATGCAGCCGGAAGACTGGGCGCAGATGAAGGCGCTCGCCGAGTCCGCGGACGCTGCGCAGCGAGTCTGGGGAGTCGATCCCCACACAGGCATGAGCCGCGAGATGGTGGCTGGCATCGGCAAAGTCGTGTTCTCCACGGTGGGGCCGATGAACTCCGACGAGGACTTGCTGGACGCCTTGAGCGAACACCAGCTGGACTTCGATCCTGCGCAGGGGCTCGCCATCGCGACCATGGCGGCAAAGCCAGGGGACCAACTCATCCTCATTGGCTCGCACCGCTGGGCACAAGGCGGCTTCCCACAGGTCACCATGGGGCACAAGTACGCCGCCGCGCTCATGGCAACGTGCGTCACCGACGAGATGCGCGAGCACATCCTGATGCCGTGGCCCGCGTTCGACATCGTTGTCCCGGAGGGGCTCATCCAGATCAAGAACGACACGACCGGGCGGCTGAGCGACATCCGCCACGTGCTCGTCACATCACTTCGCTGGCGCGACAAGCGGACGTACGGCTGGGCCATGGTGGCGTTCTCCGACTCCTCAGTGCTCATCTGGAGGTACGGACCCGACGTGACGTGTCTGCTGGACGTGAAGGAAAACAGCGCGCACTGGGACGAGTGCAGCTTCGTGCACCCGTTCGAGGAGGTGGACGAACGGGCGGCGGCGCTGTTGGGCAGGCTCGTGTGCGGAACGTGCCTCGCCATGAGCGACCCGTCCAACATCAGGCCTCCCAAGCAGAACAAGATCGACGCGGGGCACAGGTCTGCGAAGCTGCGGGACGGTCCTCCCACAATCGCGACGTACCAAGTCGGCAAGCCGATCAAGATCGACTGCCGACCCGCCATCCGGCAATACATGGAGGGCAAGCGCAAGGCTGGCATCCCGCAGGTACAGGTGCTGGTGCGCGGACACTGGAAGATGCAGCCGCATGGGGTGAACCGGGCGCTGCGCAAGGCAATCCAGATCGAGCCATACTGGCGCGGGGCAGAAGATGCGCCGATCAACGTGCGAGAGCACGTGCTGGGGAAGGAAGACACATGAAGACGACGAAGAAGGTACGGACAAAGTCGAGCTGGGTGAAGGTCGGGGAGATCGGTGTGGATGCGGGGCTCGTGTGGATCGGCGACCCCTGCTACGTGTTGCACCGCCAGGGCGAGGACAAGCCGAAATCGATCGGCAAGGACTGGGAAGACTTCTGCAACAAGCTCGGGCTCTTCGAGCGGATGCACGGTGGCCCGGCCATGAAGTCCTTCTCGTACGACATGGGGCACGAGGGCCTGGGAGTCTGCGTCTCCTCCGGGTTCGGCGACGGCTGCTACGACGTGATGGCCCGCGTGGAGAAGATAGGGAGGTGGGGCAAGCGCGTCTGTGAGATCAAGATCGTGTTCATCAAGCCGAGCGAGCGGAGGAAGGAAAAACGATGAGTCTGAATCCAAGCTGTAATCTTGATGGTGAACTCGTGGGTTTCCCCAACCTGGGCGATCCGCCGTTCCCTGCAAAGGCCAAGGACACGGCGCTGGCCGAGTTGTCAGAGGCCGGAATACCGCGAGGCGTAGTGACGTTCACTACAAGGGAAGCCGAAGTCTACAAGCCCGGCTCCGAGGCTGCGCAACTGGGGCGCTGCGGCATTGTTTCTCCCGACGCGTGTGCACGATCGGGAACGACGTGGATCAATGTGCACGATGTGACAGCCGAAGCGTACGGTTGGTCTTTCCGCCGCAACTGGTACTACTGGGTGTGCTTCACGAAGTACAACCCTCTCCCGCTGTCGGCAGCAGCCGAACTCTTCACGACGCACGGCAAGGAAGTGCGCACAGAAGGATCGTGCGCTTGCCCAGCCCCAAGCCGCGATGTGACCGGCTATCACGTTGACACGCCCCGGGGGCTCAAAGCACTCGTTGCCGTTCTCAGGCGAGAGCACGAGTGCCGCGAAGCTGAGCACCGGACCGAAATGGAACGCCTGTACGGGAAGCCGTGACGGAAGGAAGCAACATGAAAATCGAGAACGTTGAGGTCTACGGCTGGAGGGCGGCTTTGCGTGGGATGAGGAACCCCATGGAGTCGTGGGCGAAGTCAGACAGTCGGTTCGAGGATGACTCCGATCGCTGGACGCTCAATGACTACGGGATCAAGTCCTCAGAAAAACCCGCCATCGGCCCCGACGACATGAAGCTTGCCCTGTCGCTGATCCGCGGCGGTGGTGCGCACCGGAAGTTCTTGAGGCAGATCCAGGTGTGGTGGGACATCACGATCCCGCGGGCGATCTGGCAGGAACTCGACACGTACAAGGTTTCGACGGTCCGCAACTCGTGCTCGACGATGCACAAGCTCGGAAGCCGCGACCTGGAGCGGTCCGACTTTGAGGGTGGCTGCATCACGCAAGCCCAACTGGAGTACGTGAACGGGCTTGGAGCAATGTACCGCTCCGACAAGACCCCCGAGCGGCTTCACCTTCTCAAGATGCACTTGCCCGAGAGCTTCTTGCAGAAGGCCACCTATTCGTTCAACTACGAGACCGCGCTCAAGATGTACTTCGACCGCAGGAGCCACCGCATGCCCGAGTGGTCGGGGCCGGAAGGTGTCTGCGCGTGGATCCTTCGCCTGCCGTACATGACCGAGTTCGCCAACGCGATGACGGTTGCCGGGGCGCGAGGATAGGCATGAAGATCGAGTTCAGCCACGGCATCTACTACGCGCAGATTCGTTTCGACGACGTTCCCGCGCGCGAGTATCTCAAGAGCCTGGGCTTCCACTTCCACTTCGGCGACGAGCGCTGCTACCACGCCTGCGAAGCCTGCAAGGCTCACATGGAGCCGCGCATCTGGTTCACCGCCGACAAGACGGTGGCCTCCCGAGCGGAGAAGTACCTCGCCGAGTCCGCGATCTACTCGCTGGCGGATCACTACCGCACCGTCGAGGCGAGCAAGGCCGCGGACAGCAAGCTCGAAGTGCCTGCGCCGCCCGGGTGCGAATACTACCCGTACCAACTTGCCGCCGTCGAGTACGCGCTGGCGCGCAGGAATGTGCTGCTGGCGGATTCTTGTGGCACTGGCAAAACCGTGGAGGCGCTCGGAGTCGCCAATGCCGTGCCCAACATGGGCAGCATCCTCGTCATCTGCCCGGCAAGCCTGCGCCTGTTGTGGAAGCGCGAGGCAGAGAAGTGGCTCGTGCGCCCACGGCTCATCCACGTTGTGGAGTCGAACGATCCTCCGCATCCTCGCAACGATCTCGTCATCGTCAACTACGAGCGGCTTGTCGGCCCGCGTGCAGCCCAGCTCCGCGCAGCGCTGATGGCTCGGACCTGGGGCCTTCTCATCGTGGACGAAGCTCACCGCATGAAGACGGGCACCGCACAACGGAGCGAAGTCATCCTGGGCAAGAAGGGCAAACGCGAGGACAAGAAGCGAGGCAGACCCGCGGAGCCTGCCCAGCTTGGACTGATCAACCAAGCCAAGCGCGCGCTGTTCCTGACGGGCACGCCGCTGCCCAACCGCCCGAAGGAGCTATGGCCGCTGCTGCACGCCCTGGACCCGGTCACCTGGAACCTGGAATGGCCGTTCCTGATGCGCTACTGCGGCGCTGTGAAGGAGACCATCCGAGTCCGAGGCGGATTCACGCGCGAGGTGTGGCACACGGACGGCGCGAGCCGCCTCGAAGAACTGCAAGAACGCATGAGATCGACGGTAATGATCCGACGCGCAAAGTCCGACGTTTTGCCCTTTTTGCCGAAGAAAACCAGACAAATCGTGTTCCTCCCGCCCACGGGCGCGTCTGCCGCGGTCAAGGCGGAGCACGCCGCATGGACGAAGCAGAGCGGGCAGATCGATGTGCTCGCTGCCGAGGTGGACTTGGCCGAAGCGGGCGGGGACACGGTCGCGTACGAGATGGCGCTCGACCGGCTCTGCCAGACCATTGCGGACATCGACTTCAAGACGATCTCGGTGGAGCGGCAAAAGCTCGCCCTGGCGAAGCTCCCGTCCGTGTTCGAGCATCTCGATCTCGTCCTGGAGGAGCGGCCCAAGATCGTCGTCATGGCGCACCACCACGCGGTCATCGAGCAGCTTGTCGCCCACTATGGCAGCGAAGCCGTGTGCGTCTACGGCCCGACTCCGCAGAACGATCGGCTCGCCATCGTGGACCGCTTCCAGTCCGACCCGAAAATCAGGGTGTTCATCGGAAGCATCCAAGCGGCGGGCGTCGGGCTCACCCTGACCGCAGCCGACTACATGGCGTTCGTCGAAAGCTCCTGGGTGCCCGGAGACCTGAGCCAAGCAGAAGATCGCATTCATAGGATTTCCCAGCGGAACGCCGTGCTCATCCAGCATCTCGCCGTGGACGAGAGCCTGGACGCTGTAATGCTCGCCAAGGTCATTCGCAAGCAACAGATCGCGGACGCTGCCTTGGAGCACACCGCGGCTGCTCGCATTGGCCCCGTGGAGCCTCCGAAGCCTCCCAAGATCGTCTGGCCCGTGGCGACGGACGAAGAGCGCGGAGCGGCCTCTGCGGGCTTCCTGGCGGTCTCGGCGCTGTGCGACGGGGCTCGCCAGAGGGACGGCATGGGGTTCTCCGGAGCGCACGCTCACATGGGCAGGCGCGTCGCAGAGATCGCCAAGCGAAGGCAGCTGACAGACGGCGAGGTCGCACTCGCCAAGCGCATCCTGCCCCGCTACCACAAGCAGTTGCCAGCGGAGATCCTGGCGAGGCTCATGGGGACCGAGAAGCAGGGGACGCTGGCGGAAGTGTTGAGGGAAGAGTGATGGGCTACTACATCTACATAACGCTCCTAGCGCTCACCGTGTTGTGCGACATCGCGGTCGTCATCGGCTGCACGCGCATCATGATGCTGTGTAGCGCAGGCATCAGGGAGAACAACGAGCAGATTGAGCGCATACGCAAGTTGCGCGCGAGGGAGGAGAAGTGATCGTTGTACTGGTATTCGTCGGCAAGCTCCTGCTGATCGTAGCGCTGAGCTTCGTGCTTGCCGCCTTTGTCTGCTTTCCTATCATCCTGTGCGAGCTATTCGGCTACGAGTGCCCATACTGCGGGAAGGTGCACGTCGTCGGCTGGCTCAACCGGCACAAGCGACCGCGAGCTGATTGAAGGAGATCCGAGATGGCTGATTACCTTGTAACGCATCCGCTGACACTTTGGGCAGCGCTAACTCTGATCCTGCTCGGTATCGTCGCGGGCTCAGCCCTCGCGGTCTATCGCTTCCGCATCATCCGCGATCTGCGCAAGAGGATGCACGACGCGGAGGCGAAGGCCCAGGAGTACCTGAACCGCATCGTGAGCCTGACCACGGATGCGCCGGATGCGAAGGACAAAAACGGGCATCCGTATCGGGAGCCTGCCGAGAAGGTGGGGGACGATACTGAGAAGAAGTCCGAATCGGCCCCCGCCGATCCAAGAACGGACGATTTGGGGCGCTTGAGGTGGAAGGGAAAGGAAGAGTTCTTCTGCCACGTGTGCAACGGGGTGAAGTGCTCCGAGGTTCGCTTCTACACGGAAGCCACCTGTAAGTGGAAACACAAAGGGTCTCACCTCCACGCGACATGCGGGCAGTGCGACGCGATCATTGTGTATGGCATGGCCTCCGAAAAGCCGAAATACCGATCCGAGGTCGAGGCTGAGAAGCCTACGGGGGAGCAGAAGGAGAAGAAGGGCATCGACTGGAGCGTCAAACCGGAGACACCGGGGGAAGTCGCGGCGAGGATGATGCAGGGCTACAAGGATGGTGAGACGTGAGCAACATCGAGAAGCTGTTGGGATTGTCGAAGAAGCTGACAATGCTGCTGGAGGATCCTGAGCCCGGCTGCCTCACGTGGCACGAGGCAGTACACGGCATCCTTGCCCAGATCGCGGACTTCGCGGTGAGCAAGGTACACTGTCAGGTGAAGGAGTTCATGGAGGCGGTCGGTCAAGTCCAGAACTCGACGCCTACGGTCCCTGACGAAGCGACGGTAAGGCTGCGTGTTCGACTCGTACTGGAAGAGGCATTCGAGGTTGCGGAAGCATGCTACGACAAGAGGCCGGATCACGGGGCAGGTGTGCTCGGGCATCTCAAGCGCACGACTCTCGACTGCCTGGACAGCCTGAAAGTCGATGTCGATCTTCCTGCCGCAGCTGACGGGTTCGCGGACACCGACTACGTCGTCGAGGGCTCCCGCATCGCCTTCGGCATCGACGGCGGGCCGATCGCGGAGGAGGTGCACCGAGCCAACATGACCAAGCTCGGGGGGCCGATCGTGAATCTCAAACAGATGAAGCCAGAGGGCTGGAAGCCGCCTGACATCGAAGGATGCCTGCGCGAACAAGGGTGGAAGAGATGACGACGCTCCACAAGTACGACGGCGGCATCATCGACGAGACTGGCAAGATCATCGCCCTGAAGGCCCACAACTGGTGGTACACGCCAGCCGTCAACAAGCTCGGGCTCCCGGAGCTGGAGGCATGCTCGAAGGTGCAGTCCGACGCGTACGAAGCCATGCCCACAACGGCCCGCAGGATCGAGCGCGTGATGGTCCCCAGGCCCCGCCCCAAAACAATCAAAGGCCGTAGATACTAGAAAGTCTGGAACTGGGCCGCTTGTAAGCAGTTGCACATAGTGCAACGTAGGCGCACTATCATCGCCATGCAGCAAGGCAAGTTGCGCCGAAGTCTCGACCTTCGCCTCGTTTCGTACGCCATCGCGGTTCTCGAAGAGAACAAGGAGTCGCGGGAGGTCGCCGTCACTGCCCAGGCCTGCGCCACAGCCACGATGATGATCGCAGGCGGCACGGTCGCGCTGATCCAGATGTGCAAGACGGCGGTGCAGAGCCCGGCTCTCAAGCAGAACATGGGCCCCGACAAGTTCCGCAAGTTCGAGGTGCTGTTCGAGGCCCTGGGAAGCAGCATCGAGGAGTCCTGGCGCACATCGCTCCGGGAACTGCTGGAGCTTCTCATCGTGTTCGCCTGCGAGCTGGCAGACGGTGAGGAAGCGCACTCGCTGCACATGCGCGCGCAGTCGCTCGGGCTGGACACCTCCCCGCTCGTTGTGCACGAAGACGATGACGAGGACATCGTCGAGCCGTCAGACGCCCCTCGCAAGCGCGACACCAAGCCGAGGGCGAGAACGCCGCGTTCGTCCTACCAGCAGGACAGGCTCGAAGGGCTCGTGCGCGAGTGCATCGCCCAGGGCATCCCGGCAACGAAGTGCAAGCTGTCCGATGGCAGGGTAGAGGTCACGGGCAAGCATCCGACACACGGAGAAGTCCACCTGCGGTGGCTGCGCGGATCGATGGGCGAGGGCGAGACGCTCTGCACGAAGATCAACGACGAGATCCGGCATTTCAGCGCGTCGGATCCGAACGCGGAGCATAGCGGTGTCTGACTTCGATCTCACGCGCCCGAACCGCCCCGACGCACTCGGGTACTTCGAGGACTCCCAAGTCGATCAGCAGTCCAAGTACGTGGACGCGATCCAGCGGCTCGTCTCTCGTCTCAAGGACAGCGCGAAGGGCGTGCGGCGCGAGGATCTCCGAGGCAAGCGCAGGCTCCGCAACAAGCCCCAGGACGCTTCCAACACGATCCGCGTGTACCTCAAGTCGCTGGAGATTTTCACCTACTGGATGAGGGCGAAGTTCGGCAGGGAGCTGGACCCGGACGAGGTCACGCGCCGGGTCGCGATGGAGCTGTACGAGTGGATGCGCAGCACCGATCCGCCCGACATCCGAGGCATGATCGTGCGGGCCAGCGGCATGGACTCGTGGATGATCTACAGCGCCGTCGAGAAGGCATCCCGCGGAGGCAGACAGGTGAACATCCTCGAAATCTACGAGATGCTCACGCCCGCCACGCGCGCCAAGTTCGTTCCCAAGAAGCCTGACGGGACCGACGACCTGTCCCAGTTGCACAAGCGCCTGGGCATGCTCATCCGGGACTACCGATGGATGTACCGACTCCCGAGGAGCATCGAAGTGCGCAAGGAGCAGGGACGCATCTGGACGCGCAAGGAGCGCGACCCGATGGTCTACCGCTACGTGGTGCCCGAGAAGCGAGCCTCGATCAAGATGGGCTCGATCGCGACGTACCTGTCGGGCCTGAGCGCCATCTGGAGCGAGATGCTCAAGGGGGACGCAGGGCCGCACGGAGAAGCACCGCTTCGCGTCAACGTGTGGAAGGAACCCGCCCGAATCGCTCTGCGTGGAGCCCGCGAGGAGCGCAAGCGCGCGGCGCGCGAGGTGATGCTCACCCACCCTCTCCGCAAGTCCATCTTCCGCGCCGCCGCCGGTCCCAACCTCGAATCGCTCCGGGACACGCTTGCTCTCTACCTTCTCACACACGCCTGCCTTCGATCCGAGGAGCTTGTCGGAGCCCTGCGAAAGGATCTGTACGAGAAGAACGGTTTGCTCACCCTGAGCATCCGCAGCGGCAAAGGCGACAAGACGCGCGAGATCCCGTTGTCCAGCGAGATCCGCGATGCCATGGTCGCCTTCGATCAAGGCCTTCGGCAGCGAGCGCAAGAAAACGAAGTCAATCCCGAGACTGGCGAGCTTCAACCGTCGCACTGGGCGAGGTACTGCGCAGCTCTGATGACCAACCCCAATGCGCCCATCGTGCCGTCGCTGGTCCGCTGGGGCACCAACGAACGCGACGGGCAACCGGAGCAGACGGCCCTGGAGCCGCTGGATACGAGCGGGCTTCGGCGCATGCTCTACGCGTTGGCGGAACGAGCGCGCGTTGTGGAAGTGAAGAGCGGGATGCAGCGGGGTCTGAACGCTGACGAGCGCAAGCGGATCCACGCCCACAACTTCCGGCACTACGGGGCCACCTGCGCCAGGGAAGCGGGGATGCCCCTGGACGAGATCCAAGCGCTGCTCGGGCACGAGAGCATCAAGACGACCGAGGGCTACGTGCACATCCAGCCCGACTCCGTTGTGATCATCGGCGCGTACATCGCCAAGGCGGAGAAGGGCGATGTGATGTCCACCGAGGAAGCGCAGCGGATGCACAGGCGGCGCGGGAGCCCGCTCGACGACGAGCGCATCATCGCCTCCGAGCCCGAGGGGCGCAAAGTGCCTACGCCGTTCGTGGGGCAGCAGCCAGGGGAAGAACAGCGTCCGCGCCGCGAGCGAATCGCCGTCTCCGACAAGCCGCTCAAGAGCCCCGAGTGGGCGTACCAGACCGGCGTGGACAAGCTCAGGCTCTACCTGCCGGAAGTCCACATGGACCCCCATGACGTGCCCAAGGGACAGGGAGCCGTACTCACCTACCGGATTGGACACACCTCCAGGCTACCGTGGTGGGCGGGCCGCAAGAACACCTGGGCCGAGCAGGACATGGCTCCCATTCTGAGCCACTTCCAGACGCAGCCCGAGACCGAACCGAACTGGGACGTACTCAAGGGGCTCCAGAACCTCTACAAGCGCTTCTGGAACGAGAAGGGCCCCACGGCTGCGCTGGCGCTGGTCGCCTGGATTACGGAGATCACGACCGTTGCGTCCAAGCAGTTCCAGTCGATCATGGTCAAGCGCGGGGACAAGTGGATTGACTTCAAGGCTAGCGCCTCGCCCGGGGAGCTTGGGATCGTTCGCGAACACATGGCCGAAAGGATCGTGGAGTGGTTTGCGGTCCACGGCGACATGGCCGTGCAGCCGCTCATTCGCAGGCCCTACAACTGGATCCCGTTCACCGAGCGCGCCACACGCATCGACACGCGGAGCTTCCGTGTGGACGACACGGAGAAGAACCGTGTCATCTTCCAGCCCGGTCGAGAGATCAAGTTCATGGGCGTCGCCAAGAAGAAGGGTGAGGGCGTAGGCAGACCAGACTGGCGGCATGCGACGGTGGGGATGTATTCCGGCGGCATGGTGGCGATCAGGCAGGAGCACCGCGCCAAGATCGACGAGGGGTTCCTGCAAGCCATCGAGTGGGCAGATGCCACAACCTGGGGGCAGATGAAGGAGACGAGCTACCCCGCTCTCGCCGCGATGCGCGATCTGCCGAAGTGGTTCTTCGATCGAGACCCTCTGCTCTCACTGCCAGAAGAAGAGCGCGCGCAGATGCGTAAGTGGATCGAGCAGCTCCAAGGCATCCGCCCCAGCGTCATGCGCACAACGGTTGCGATCGACGACCTCGTGAACTGGCTACAGGTGTGGGGAGACTACTACCACGAGTTCAAGTTCGACACGAGCGCGCGAGACACCGCCAAGAAGCAAATGGCGGAACTGGACAAGAAATTCCAGGAGGAGACCGGCAAGCAGGACAGGTTTGGGGCAGGGGTGAAGATCCCTCCGATCAGTATCTACGAGATCGTCGGCAAAGCCGCGGACGCGTCGTTTGCCAGAATACAGCAGGACATCGACGCCAAGATGCAAGAGGGGATGGAACAGGACGAAGCGATCGCAGAGGCGCGGGAAGAGCACCCGACGCTCGAAGAGCCTACGGAGATGATGGAAGAGATCGACAAAGAGGGTAGGCCTCGCCACGCTCCTCTCAAGTACGATGAGCGACTCACGATGTACCTGAAGAGCAAACACGGCATCGACATCAGTGCGCCAGGGGCCGTCAAGCCGTCACGAGTCCTCCGTGCGCGGATGTTCGAGGAGGGGTACCTCACGTTCAATGAGCAGAACACCATCGTTCACGACATGCGGACGAAGGAGGAGTTCTGGCGCAGACACGGCACCGATTCCGAGTGCGTCCTTCGGCGCATCGCTCGCAACCTGTGGGAGCGTCACAAGGAGGCCATGGGCAAGCGTGGCCCCGACGCTCAAGAGCATCACGACATGATCCGAAGGCACTACTACGCATGGCTCGCGTACATCGTGCCCTGCCCTGCCGCCATCGAAGAAGAACTTCGTCGGCTTCATCCTGCTGACATGGCGGCGCACAGCGCCGAGCGGATGCGAGATGTCATCGCCGAGGCCTGGGGACAGACCGTGACGCAGATGCTCAAGGACCGCGGCGAGCTTGCCGAGGAGAAAGTCGGCGACGTTGAGGTGGCTCGACGCCTGCAAATGGCCGTTGGCAAGAAGGCCGAAAGGTACGCCGAGGTGGAGACGGAGTTCGAGGAATCGCAGGAAGCGCACGGCGGCATACCGGCGGGCCGCAGCTACGAAGAGCAAACCTCGCGGGCGTGGCAGAGCAAAGAGGAGGCGAAGCAGGAGACTGCCAAGTTCAAGCAGCCGATCGTGAGGCGCAGAGCCAAGCCCAACTTCTCCGAGACGTTCACCGACGAGCTACCTGACCCTGTGATGCTGGTGTTTGCGGAGCAGTGGGTCACCTGATGTCGTCATCCGGGGGTGTACAGGTAGACGATCTCGGGAGGCAGCGCGTTCGCGTTGCGAGTCTCCGTCAGATCGTCGTTCACGCACCCCTTGAGCCACAGCTTGGCCTCCGGGAACGAGCCCCTGATCACCGAGTCGGTTCCGTAGGGCGGCACGCGCTCAGCCACGTACACGCTTGCCGTCATCCGTGTGATTGTCCCAACGAGAGTTCGTGCCATGGCCTCATCATACCCCAGCACTTCTGAGCCCACAACGGGAGGCGAGCTGGCTGTCGAGTCGGGCAGGCTGCTCATCGTCCCCGTAGCCCGCAAGCTCCACCACCCGATGGACGAGTTTTGCCTGTACCTGCCCTTCGGCGGCGACAAGCTGTTCGTGGGGCTCCATGTCGTCAAGCATCCGACCAAGCCCAAGAAGCACAGGGTCATCGAGCTGTCGCTCGGACCTGACCCGAGCCCGCCCGCCGTCCACCCGGAGTCGGAGTTCCTACAGGTGGGCCACGTCTGGGGCACGCTCGCCATGCTCTTCGTCGGCGACCCGTCCTTCTTCTACGGCAACGAGTCATCCTACGAAGAGCGCGAGCGGGCCCTCCAGGCGTGCCGCAGGGAGAGCAGGCCCGGAGGGTCGTTCCGTTGTGCGAATGGTCAGGTCGGAGCGTGCGCGCGGCTCGGGGACAGGGACTTGAGGATCTCGCCCGTCATCTCCTATGGAGACGACGGAACGGTAGCCCGGATCCGTCTTACTGTCCCGGAGACCCCGGAATCTCCATCAGAGGACTGACGACAGCGATCCCGCTGTGCGAGTACACGGCGTCCACCATGTTGGGATCGATGGCAATGGACATGCGTGTCCCGTCCTTGGTGGGGTTGGAGTACGACATCACGTAGTTGTTGCCGCGCTTCTCGACCTTGCCCTGCAACATCTCCGTCAGGGCCGGGATTTGCACCGGGGGCTCATTCGGTTGAAGCTGTTTGCTGACCATTACCGGCGCGAACTGGAGGCCCTGCTTGAGGACGTACGGCAGGGGCTTGGCCAGCATGAGAAGCACGACTTCTCCCACATAGGGTTCGAGATCAACCATCGCTCACATACCTTTCCTTCAGTTGTGACACCCACGCGCGTGTCTGATTCGCCCACGACCAACACGAGCGACGATCGCTCGCAAACTCCATCGCTTCCCTGCGCAGCACCTCGATGTGCGTGAATGCGAAGTCCAGCGCAGCGGCGATCGCGTCCACGCTCACATGCGGTGCCATGCCGCCCGGATCGTAGTCAATCTTGCGCGGCGCTTCTACCTCGATCGGCACAATACCAGCCCCAACCTCGCCCCTCGCGCCGAGCATCCATTGCAGATGGCCAGTCGATTTTGTGGCCGCGATCGGAGTCCCGCAACAGAGCGCCTCAAGAGGAACGAGGCCGAAGCCCTCCGCCCGTGAAGGCTGGCAGACCAGATCGGAGGCGGCGTAGACCCAGCGCATTGTCTCGGGCTCCGCGTTGAGCTGCGGGACAATCGCCATGTGCTTCTGCGCCTCTTCGCCAAACAAGTCGAGCACCTTCATCGTGAACACGTGCACCTGCATGCTGTTCATGCAGAGAAACAGGAACGCATCGTCGCGCTTCGGCCACGCCATGAACGCCTTGACCAGCTCCAGGCTTCCCTTGCGCTCGTCGCTTGAGCCAGCGAAGTGCGTCACAACGAACTTCCCCGGCGGTCCGCACACGTTGACCTTCGGACTCTCCCCTGGCTCCACCGGCTTGAAGCCAGCGAGCACGCCGTGAGGCACAACGCGCACGGGAAGGCCGACGCTGCTGGGGCGAGCTGACTCGATCTGCTGCTTGCTCCACTCCGAAGGCGTCAGGATCTCCGTCAGTTGCGATCTTGAGTGAGCCCAGAACGCATCCGGAACCCACGTGCTGTTCGCGGCGAGCATGAACGATCGGTAGCGGTGGACGCCGTATTCGAGGATCGGCATCTCTGGGTACCCGCCGCACAGCACGGCACAGCTCGCGTCCCTGCCCCGATACAGATCGTGATCGTCGTAGGACCGCCCGGTCGGAACGTGCCCCGAGAACACGCCGTGCTCGATCCCGGCCTCGATCATGCCGCGCGTGACGACTTCCAGGCTGGAGTAGCCGATCTTGGGACCGTAGACGCAGAGACTCATGGGTTGTACTCCGTGGTCTCGAACTGCATAGGAGCATCCGGGGTACGCGAGGCCAATCTCCTTGCTCATCCGAGTTCCCCCTTCTCGACACGCGCGATCCACTTGCCGACCTCGCGTTCGATCACCTGCTTGGCGAGAGGGATCCACGCTTTGAAGATCGTCGGCACGTCCATCTCCAGGTGCAGACCTCGATCCTTCGACGTGATCACCCCAGCAAACCGTGTCGTCAAAGCGGTGAACCCGAACCCCACGCGGCTCTTCTGCTCTTCCCATATCGTCGTCAGCCCGAGAGCCGGATGCTGCTCTCGCAGCTGCGCTTCGGCAAGCCTGAGCACCTTCAGCCCCAACGCTGCTGAGAACCTGTGGGGGAAGACTTGCTTCATGGCGAGGCGTCCACGTTCACGTTCGAGATGTCCGTACCGTGCTCCTTCAGAAGCTCGTTGCACGACTGGCGCATCACGGCCCCGACTGCCTTCATCGTGTACCTGCTCCGGTCGAACGCAGGGATCGGATCGCGGAAGCACGCGTACGCAGCCATCAGCGCGTGGCTCACGTGCGTCGCGTCGAACCCACACCACCTCGCATCCGGGGCGGCGTTGTAGATCGGGTGGAACGGCTGCGTCTCCGCAGTCGGATCGATCAGCACATCCACGCCCGGCTGGTGAAACATCTCAGGCCCGCCGCTCGCTGCATGGATCATTCTCATCCCCGAGAGCTTCGCGTCGAATGCGGGCAAATCGAAGCCTTCGGCCCGCCCAGTGCTCACGTACACGTCGCACTCACGGTAGAGCTGCGCCAGCTCTGCACGCGTCATGTGGGCTTTCCATAGCACCTTTACGCGTTCGTATATCTTCTCCTTGGTCCAACGTGCGGAAACCTTCTCGTTCGCGGCCCACTGCTCGATGGAGGCCTGCCAGTCCGCGGGGTAGCCCTCGACGCGTGCGAACGGGTTGCACTTCAGGACCAGCTCTGCGTCATCGGCTGGGCCGAAAGCCAGCAGGAATCCGCCGATAAGGTCGTGCTGCGCTTTGCGGGGCTCCCACTTCGAGACGTTGAGAAACCTGAAGAGTCCCGTGCGCTTGCCAGTCCTGGGCTGCGCCATCGGGTCCTTGCCGTAGAAGGGGTGGGGCACCACAACGATGTGGGCCTCGTCCACGCCTGCTGCCGAGAGCCACTGCTTGTTCTTGTCGCACGTTACCCAGACGCGCCCGAGCATGTTCATGTACCGCACGGCGTCTTCGTCGAGCTTGTCGGTCTCGAACGCGCTGAACAAGATCATCGCCTTGCGGACCACTGTGAGCTGCTCATGGTTCAGAAGCCGCATCACGGGAGGATAGACGAGAGCTTCAAGAGCCCCGCGCGTCGGCACGCAGTGCCGGATGAGCAGAAGCGACTGTCCGTGATCCACCTGCGTGATGCCATCCACCTCCGCGCGCACCAGCCCGGGGAGGCTGAAATACTCGACCTCCGACACAACGCCCAGGTTCGAGTGGGTGAAGCTGTCCGATTGCAGGAACACCGGCACGCCCGTCATCCGGAGCGCGCGCGCATGCCGACGCGCCGCGATGCACACGCCGTCGTGCTGCGTCTCCCACGGGGCCTTGTAGACGATGCCTCGCTCGTGCTTCGCGGCCCGCCCTTCCTTCCACATGTCGCCGTGCTCTGCGAGCTGCTGCTCGATAGAGCCTTCGCACTGCTCGTCGATGATGAACTCTTCGAGACCCATCACTTGCCCCATACGCGGTAAAGCATGTTCTTGTGGATCTTGTACGCCGTCGCGCACCTGTCGCAGGTGAGCATCTCCGTGTCCACGATGTCCCCGGCGTGCAGATACGGCTCCAGGATCTTGTTCCCGCGCATGTCCACGGTCTCTGCCTTGCGCATCTCCCCGGTGCACTTCGTATCGACGAACCACTTGCGGTGCGTGTCTCGCACCGTGCACTGCGCCGCATCCATGTGTACGCCGCGCTTCACGCACTCCGGGCACACGAACTGAAGGATGAGATCGCCCGTCGTGTCGCTTTCGATCAGCTCGCAGAGCATCTCGCAAAGCGTTTCCTTCTTCGAGTTGACGTATCGAAGAAGCACACGCGGAGACGAAAGCGGATCGGCGAACTGCTTCGAGTACATGACGCCGCCGCCCTTTTCGATGGGCGTGTTGGCGATCTGCTGATAGCGCTCCAGCATGTCGCGGCGCGCTTCGGCTTCCGCCCAGCGCTTCTTTTCGGCCATGTCGTGGGCGTAGGTGCTCGTCCCCCCACGCACCATGATCGAGAGGTTGGCCTCGCACCCTTCGGCCATTGCCTCAAGCTCATCTTTCGGCGCTTCCGCAGGCGAAGGAGCGGGAATTGTTTCGGCTGGGCTATCGTTCAAGGTATCGGCGGAAGGGGTAGGCGTTTCGACCTTCGGCGGGGGCTGCGACATGAGCCGAAAGGTCTCACGTCGCTAGGGCAACCGTCAAGCCCTTTTCGAGTACGTGAGGTAGGACAGCGTCGCGCCCGCGGCAGAAAGCAGGACGGCGGCTCCGAGCATGTACATGACGGGCTTGAGGCTCTCGTTGAGCTTCACCTGGATCTTGGGCCAGCTACGCTCGATCGCCGCGTCGATGACCTGACCCACCTGATCCCCGAGCAGCTGGTTCACGTCGAGCCCGAAGCCTCGAAGGTTCACCGGGTTGCGGCTCCGGAACGCGGTCATGTACGCGTGGTCGGTCCCGTCTGTGGCCAGGAACTCCGGGCCCGCCGCGCGCGGCCTGTATGCCTGCTGGGGCATCATCGGGTTGCGATACCGGCGATCGAAGGCCTCGAACGCGAGGCCTGGGGTCGGCTGGATTGCTTGGTGTTTGTAGAACATCGCGATCTCCTAGACGTTGCGCTGCTGCCTGATGGTCTGCATCGCGAGCTGAATCGACTTGAACATCTCCGCGTGGCTCTTGGCTTCCTGCGGGTCCTTCGCGCGGTCCGGGTGCCACTTCGCGCTCGCCTTGCGGTACGCGGACTTGATCTCGTCATCGGTCGCTGTTTCGGCCACGCCGATGGTTGCGTATGCCCAGCCGATGTCCTTCTTCTGCTGCTCCTCCGGAGACGGAGCGGCGGAGTTGTCCCAGTTCCAGTTCTCGGGCGGCGGCTGATGCTCCGAATGCTTGCGCCCCTTGACGGCGGTGTTCACCCCGACGCGCATGCACTCCCAACACACCAGCGTCGAGTCCGATCCGACGAACGCGTGTTCGAGACACACGGGCTTGCCGCAACCGAAGCAGGTTGAGGCGCTCGCTCTGCGGCACGGCTCACCCTTCACCTGAAGGCGGCAGTGCGATCGCCGACCCGATCGCATCGAGGTCCATCTGTTCACGGCCAAGCCCGCAACCTGCCCCGCCCACGGAAGCAGCACCTCGAACAGCAGCGCCTGCGCGCGCTCGCCAGACAGCGCACTCACGGTCTGCTGCACGAACGTTGCGCCGTCGATGAGGTTCGCAGCTGCACGAAAGTCCTCTGGGCCACCGGCACCGTTGCCGCCCTTGATAGCCGATCGGAAGAACTCCAGAAGTCCGGGCATCCCCTATCCTCTCACTTCGGTCGCACCCATCCCACCAGAAAGTTCGGTGCGAACCGCAGGGTCACGTAGCCGCCGATGACGAACGATGCGAGCACGACCGACCAGACGGGGATGCCGTAGCTGTCCAGGTCGCGCACGTCGCTGCCTCTCAGACCGAACGCGAACTTGGCGTACTTCTGTACCCGCCCGTTCATGAGAAGAGCGCCCAGCATCAGGTCACCGGCACCGGCTGCACCCCAGCCGAAGTCCCAGCTGGGATGCTCGTCTTCGACGTGTTCGTCGTGGGGGCAGCAACCAGACGGAACACGCCCGTCGAGGACGGAGCCACCACAGAGCTTGTGGTGGATACCGCCGAAGGAGTCTGCTTCGGGGCGTACGCGGGCACAGCCGCCGGGGAAGCCGTAGTCTTCGATGGCGTCAGGACCGCGGAGGCGCGCGCAAGTAGATTGGAGAGCGTCCCTGACGAGACGGTGATCACGGGACAGCGGTCTTTGCACATGCCCGAGGCAATGAAGTCGGCTGGGTTATTGTCGCTGCACGCCTTCATGCACGCGGGGTCTTTCATCTGCGCCCCTTGCACTTGGCTGACCGGTTGAGGCAGGCCAGTCTGCTCCTTGCATGTCCTCTCGCAGTAGAGCCACATGTTCGGGCTCCACTGGCCCTTGTGCTCGACGATGCACCCGTCGTAGCAAGTCTTGTACAGCTGCTCTTGCGTGATGACTCCCGCGGGCTTGATGCTGACGGGCTGCGTCTGCTTGATGACGGCGACCTTTTTCGCCCCCGGCATCGCGCTTGCGATCCCGGCCTGCAACCTCGCGACGAGTGTGGAGAGCCCGGACCCGCTCGGGGCAATCTGGGTGGGCATGACAGTCTTGCTGAACGTCAACGGCAGCTTGAACGTCTTCGCCGGAACGATCAGCGGCTTGGGAGTGAGCATCGGCGCTCCGTCCGGGCTGATCGCTTGAAGGATCGGAGGCGTCGTCGGGACACCTTCAGGCGTCGCAGGCAGTGCGACCATGACCGGGGTTTCATCCCAGAGCTTGCAGCCGAGCAAGAAGGACGCAATCGCGAATCCTCCCGCAGCACCCGCCGCAGCGCCAACCTTCTTGTGGCCGGGCACGAACCTGTACCCCGCATACGCCCCGAGAGCTACCGCACCGACGTTGATTGCAACGCACTTCAGGTCCATGGTCGATTCTCCGATCAGTACGAAAGCGGCCCCGAGTCAGGCCCCCGCATCCACTCATCCAGAAACGAGTCCGTCTCGGTCTGCTGCGTGATTTCGGGCGGAGGCTGCAAGGCTGTGGCGGGCATGATGCGGATCGCCTGAGATGTCAGCTTGGCGGCTGGAGGCCGTCCTCCTGGCGGCAGCAGCTCAGGAGGCGGGGGCTGGGCAGCGGGGGCCGCAGCGGGGCGGCTGGAGGCGCTGGCGACCCTCTGCACGACGGTTGGGGCCAGCAGATAGCCCGCAACTGCCCCGGCGGCGAGGCCAGCCCAGCGGTATCGCCTTCCGGCCAGCAGGAAGCCTGCCGCAGCGCCAACCACTGCGCCCAGGGCGGTGTTCTTGGTAGGGGAGGGGTCGAAACCGTCCGTCCCGGATAGGGCCATGATGCAGGATGGGCAACTCATACGCGCATTCTACGCCATTTCACTCCAATCACGAAGCCCGCGAGGACAAAAATCCCGACCACGATCTTCTGGCTCGTCGAAAAGCCAGCCACGGTGGCAGCGGCCTTCGGCACCGCCTTCGCGATGTCGTCCAGGATCGTCTCTTTCGTCCCAGAGCACTCGAAGATGGGCTTCAGCTCGCCGTACAGGCCGATGTGGTCGTGAAGCCCGATAGCGTACTGCGCGCCGCCGTAGCCGATGCAGCTCCTTTTCGTTGACCAGTCCACGTACGGGTCGAGAAGCTCGGTATGGGGCTCGGTCTTCCCGGCATCCAGCTCCGCCTTCGGAAGCGTGACGCGTATCAGGTCTGGCATCCCCATCCAGTACGACTCGACCTCGGCTGTGATTTCCGGAGTGGAGTCCTGTGGGGTGTTGAGCCTGCATACCGAAGTGCTCGGTCCGCAATGAAGCGTAACGATGCCCATGACGTGGACAGAAGGGCTTTGGTACCCTGCTCCCGCAAGCGCTTTTGCAACTTCGGCGGTCCATACCCCGAGTTCTGGCTTGAAGATGGTCTGGTCGTCATCTGCCCTGATCACCAGATCGATGATCCACGAGCCTTCGTCCGTGTCCATCCATCCAAGACGATCAAGGCTCCAGAGGGGGGCGAGCACGCCGATCTGATCGGTCATCTTCGCGACATGCAGCATCGTCACGCCGCGCACCGTGTACCGCTCGATGCTTCGCGCGAGAACGCCGCACAGGTTCTTGAACAGCTTCCAGCTGCTGCCGCTTGCTCCCCCGCTCGTTGAGAGCTGCGACTCCCGGCTCCAGTTCTTGACGAAGAAGCGCACGACGTACAGCGCGTCCCTGTCCACGGACCACGCGGCCTGCTTCGTACTCTCCGCGTCTGCGTAGAAGTACCAGCGCGTGAGATTGAATCCTGACGATGCGGGTGTTTGCATGAAGTGGCCCCGATGTAGATCGATCCAGGGTCTGCTCGGGCTTTTGCGCTGCCTCCGCAGGAGTCTCGATTCTACACCAGGGCCGGAAGATCCCAAACTAGCGCAGGCAGGATCGCATGTCAGCCAGAATCTTGTTGCCAAGGTTGACCGAGCACACGTAGCCGCTGAGTCTCGCCTGGATGAATGCGATGGGGCTCTCGATCATGTTGAAGATCACGCCTGTCACGTCCAGGGCCTGATTCGGCTGTACGAACAGCGTGAACTTCGCGTTGTGCGCGCCGAACCTCCCCGGGCTCTGGGGATGGATGGATGCGCCGAAGCCAGCAGAGGACGCGAACTGGTCCGCGAGGGCCCGCGCGTACGGGTCGGGCCCGGGGATGGCCGTAGGGTTCGGCCACGCACCCTGAAGCTGGATAGCGATCGGGCGAAGGTTCGGGGAGACCGGGTCGAGCCGGTAGTGAAGGGCCCCGGGGGACCGTCCGTTGATTCTGAGCACGTAGCCGAACGCGCCCGAGTGCCGCCCGTCCTCCAACGGCTCGAAGTCGTGAGCGTTGATCCCGGAGAAGCCGAACACCTGCACCGAGTAGTCGTAGATGAAGAGCATCTGGTTGTCGCCCGTCGTCACCGCCGCGATCTCGAACTGGATCGGGCTGTTCGGTGACCTATCGACCGAGAACCAGCTGTCGTCTGGCTCGACGCGGAACATCTGCTCGAAGTCTTCAAGCTCAGGGTGCCGCGTGTACGCAGAGAACGGCCCCGCAAGCTCCAGCGTTCGCTTGATGTCTCCGGGTGCGATCCCGCCGCCGGGCATCGCAGAAGTCGGGCCGACCGGGGTGGCCGGGCACACGTTGGCCGGGGGATACTGGGCCATGTTACCTCACCGCAACGCCTGCGGGATGCAGGATCCGGAAGCCGTGGTAGCCGCAGATCAGTGTCCCGATCGGGTTACGCGTGACCGAATCGCTCGTCACGCCAGTGCACGCATACGGCGGGTACATGATGCCCTCGTGCACGTCGTACTGCGAGTCCAGGTACGGATAGGTACCGAACAGCGATGCGATGTTGCCGTTGGGCGGGTTGTTGACGTGAGCGGGCTCGACATCGATCTGGATCGTCGTGCCCTTCTCCCAGTAGTCGAGCACCGACAGGCCCATCGACTGCTTGAAGCCAGGAGCCCACACGCCAGACGGAACGGCTTGGTTCTGTCGGGGGTATGCCTGATCGCGCACCTGGATGTAGAAGTCACCTTCCATGGTGCGGAACCCGGACTTGTTGACCGGGATCGCCATCGACGCCTCTTGAGGAAGCGTTGCCGGGCATGCCCAGGTGTCCGCGTCGAAGTTCGTGTTGGCCCAGCCGCTCATCGCGTCCATGATGTCGTTCACGGAGCTGATCGGCCTCTGCCTGCCGAACGACCGGCCCACGAACCGCGTCGTCGAAGACTGGACCGTGACCTGGAACGTGTAGCTCGACACGAAGATGGCGAACCGACTCGTCGCCACGAACGGCCCGTCCATCGAGACCTGATAGGTCCCCGGCACCGACGTTGTCAGGTTCGCGGGGATGCCGAGCGGAACGATCACGTCGAACGGGATCCGGCGACCGGGGATGTCCTCGATCATCAGGAGGTCGGGTCGCCCCATGCCCGCGCCGACCGAAGACCGGATCTTGAGACCCCCAACCTTGGAGTCCCACTCCTGCATCTTCTTCTGTGCTTCCGCGTGCTCACCACGGAGCTGCGCAGCCGTGGCCCGCGCGTCCTGCGCAGCGGCGAGGCCGTCTCGGGCCATCTTCGCTGCCCCGTTGGCGGCGGATTGGATCTGGTTGAGAAATTGCTGAAGTGCCGCTTCGTTGATCACTTTGGTTCGCTCCTTGCGGAGCGCCGGGTGGCCGACGCTGCCGCCCGGCGCGAGACCAATCAGACTTGAGGACCGTTTACGGGCGCGTCTGCCCGCATCCGGCTACTGCACGTCACGGCTCAGGAGGCCGTCCAGGATCAGGGACACGACCTTGCCGCACGCATCGACGGCGTTGAGGTTGTCGATCGGGTTGAGCATGTCCCGGCCATTGGCGGTCGTTGTCCCGAAAAGCGTGGCGTTGCCGCCATCGGGATAGCGGACCGCCGTCACCTGCGCCTTGATCAGCTGGCGCGGGGTGATGGTGATGGCGCGCGCGAGCCGCAAAATCGCGGTGTGCGTCGGACAGCCGTTGTTGTAGTGGATCAGCGGGGCATGGAAGTGGACGTACTGCCCCTGCCTGTCGAACCACCAGATGATGCCTGTTCTTGCGCCGATCTTGCCGTGAAGCCCGCCACCTGCCGGGAAGTACATCGTCGGCATGCTGCGCAGCGAGTCCTTCTCGCCAGCGCCGATCGTCCAGAACAGACCTTCGGCGCACTGCCAGTGCAACCGGTACACATCGTTGTGTAGCCCAGGAGCGTTTCCCTCTGCTACGCCACCGACCGCATTCGGCCACGCGAACGGGACCGTTCCGTCGATCATCCCGTAGTCACCGTTCAGGGTGACGTTGGTGGCATCGGCCATATCGCGAGGGACCGGCCTGCGGAACCACTGCATGACGCGGGCCGCGAGGATGATCATGGACGCGTCGTTCGGAAGTACGGCGCTCGTCTTGAGGTTCGTGAAACCTTCGTCCCGGCCCTGCGCGATGAACAGGTCGGTTGTCTGGTTCAGGTTGCCTCGCGAGAGGCCCGCCGTGCGGCACAGCGCGTCGCGAAAGGGCTGGTGAACCCTCTCTCGAATGTTCAGAATCTTGGCCACGAGGAGCCTTCCTTTCCAGTGATGGACCGACGCCCCGGAGCGCGAGATCGGGTCTCCGGGGCGGCTGCCCTGTTCTGGTTACTGAACGTCGCGGCTCAGCAACCCGTCGATCACGAGGGCAACGACCTTGCCCATCGCATCGACGCAGTTCAGGTTGCTGATCGGGTTCAGCATGTCGCGCCCCTGCGCCGTCGAAGTGCCGAAGATCGTCTGGTTTCCACCAGCCGGGTACGACACGGCGGTCACCTGCGCCTTGATCAGCTGGCGCGGGGTGATGGTGATAGCGCGCGCGATCCGAAGGATCGACGTGTGGCTCGGTGAGCCGTTGTTGAAGTGGATGAGGTCCGTCGCCCCGCCGATGTCCCCGTGCAGACCGCCGCCCATGGGGAAGTACATCGTCGGCATGCTGCGCAGCGAGTCCTTCTCGCCAGCGCCGATCGTCCAGAACAGACCCTCGGCGCACTGCCAGTGCATGCGGTACACGTCCTCGTAGTTCGCCGGGGCGTTGCCGAGCGCGACTGCGCCCGCACCGTTCGGCCACACCCACGCCGCGAGGCCGATGGGACCGTAGTCGCCGTTCGTCAGAACGGTGCCATCCGGATTGAAGTTGCGGCGCACCGGAGCGCGGAACCACTGAAGCACCCTCGCCGCGAGGATGATCATGGACGAGTCGTTCGGAAGCACGGCGCTCGTCTTGAGGTTCGTGAAGCCCTCGTCACGCCCCTGCGTGATGAACAAGTCGGTCGTCTGATTCAGGGCACCCTGAAACAGACCGGCTGTCCGACACAGCGCGTCACGAAAGGGTTGATGAACACGTTCGCGGATGTTGAGAATCTTTGCCATGACTGCGTTTCTCTTTCTGCCAGCGGTACCATGATTTGAGAGGCTGGTTCCTCTATGCCGCTGGCTCTCCAGACTGACGTTTCCTAGCTTGCTCCTGCCACTATCCGGATCCGATCACTTCGCCCTGGCTCAGCCCAGGACGCCGTTGCCTCCGCCGACATCGAACACGCCCGAGCTGTCGCTCGATTCCGCAGAGGCCACGTTGCGCATGCCCTCGTGCGGGACGTAGGTGGACGAGCTGCCGGGGCTGTTCAGACCGAGCCCCGCCGCCGCTTCCATGATGTTGAACTGCTGATCGAGATTGCCGCCCGGCTGGATCCCGTCGTTGATGGCTCCGTAGCCGTCCGCGCCGGTCTGGTACTGGGTGCTCACCTCGTAGTCACCCCAGCCGCTCACGTCGAGATTGCTCGCGACGTACTCGCCGAAGTCGCTCACGGGAGAGAGCGAACCATCGCTGACGTACTCGCCGATCCCGCTCGCGGGCTGGTAGTAGTCAGCAGCCGCCTGGAGGAACCCCGGGCCAGCAGCCGCCTGCATGAACTCCGGGCCAGCAGCCGCCTGCATGAACTCCGGTCCCTGCATGCCCCAGCGCACGCGCTGGTTCTGCGATCCGACCGAGCCCATGCCCAGGTAGGTCGCAACGTCGGGCAGGAAGCTCTTGAGGAGCAACGCGCCGAAGCTGACGGCCATGCCCATGATCGCAGCATGAGAGTGCTGCGGCAGGAACTTGCCAACCGCCCAGGTGCCAGCCGCGATCGCGACGAGCCCGCTCAGGGGTTCGGCGTAGCTCGTGACCGTGCCGCCGATGGCCTTGGACAGAACCTTGGTCACAACGCGATGGATGGCGTAGCCACCGAGCGCGATGAGCCCAGGGATCGCCATGGCCTTGACGCGCATGAGCAGCTGGTTCGGGATGGCACGGAAGCTGAAGTTCCGGCGAGCCCTGCGCTTGCCGTGACGCTTCGCCGACCGAAGGTTGCGCTTGCGCTTGGCCGCGTACTTCTTGTTGTACGCCTTCGAGCCGAACTTGAGCCTACGACCACCCGTGCGGCGGCGCGCTGCGCTCCGACGACGTGCGGTGCCTCGACGACGCGTGACCCGGCGCTTGCTGCGCGAGCCGCTCTTGCGACGCTTCGCAGCCTTGCGCGTGCCGTGCCGCTTCGCCTTGCGCCGACCCGCCGCGATCTTGCGCGCGTACTTCTTGCGCCATGCGGGCGAGCCGAACTTCAGCTTGCGGGTTCCCTTGCGTGCCTTGCGAGCCTTCTTGCCCTTGCGAGGCTTGCGGCCCGCAGCCTTCTTGCCCTTCTTCCTGGTTGCCATCTTCCTACCTCGCTTGGAGAGCGCAGTGCGCCTTCGTCTGAATGACATGTAGAACTTGCGGAACGTCTTGCTCTTGTACATGTTCGCGAACCACGCGTCGAAATCCGCCTGAGTCTTGAACATGTCTTGAGCGATGCCTTCGGCAGTGGCGGCAGCAGCGAGCTTCTTCTCCTGCGCCTCGGACATGATGGTGGAGGGCTCGTCCATGAACGAACCTCCGCCCTCGCCCGGGAAGAAGATCCCCTCGCCCTCTGCGTTGCGCCGAGCGCGCCGACGATAGCGGTTCGCGACCGCATGCGTCATCTTGCGATGCCACGCGGCGCTGTACTTCTTGGTCGAGCGGCGACGCTTGTTCGGCACCGCAGGAAGGATCGACATGTTGCGCAGAGCGACGCTCAGACCGCTGCGGCGCTTGCCCTTGCCACGACGAACGGTCACGCGACGAACGCCCGACGTAACCATCCGACGCGCGGTCCGACGCTTGGCAGTCGACTTCTTGCCCTTGCGCGTCTTGCCCTTGCCGCCGTACAGCGGGTTGAACTTCTTCTGCCATGCGGGCGAGCCAAACTTCAGCTTGCGAGCACCCTTCCGGGCCTTGCGCGCCTTGCGCTTGCGGTTCGGGGACGCCGACGCGCCGATCTTGCCCTTGGTGGTCGGGTACAAGAAGAAGGCATGAGCCGGGGACAGCTTGCGCGACTTGGACTTGCGCCTTGCGCGCTTGCGCGCGGCATTGGGGACGACGAACATGGGGCTTTCTCCTTTTGCATTCGCCAGTGCGAACTTCTTGCGGTACTTCATCGCCACGGGACTCGTCATCCCGGCTTCTTTCGCAGCCTTCGCGATCCCGCGCTCGATCTGCCTGCGGACGGCGGGCGAGTACCTGCTCTTGTGCGTGCCGTAGCGGGTCAGGGCTCGCCGGATCTTCAAGACGGAAGCCTTGCCGCGCGTGCGCACCGGGTAGTGGAAGCACTGCGGCAGCGCGTAGTCTGAGCGCTTCGTCGCCCCTGCCATGCGGTGCTTCTTCGGAGCCGTCTTGGGGCAGCTGATGCCGCCGAGCATGCGGACCGACTTGCGAGCCTTGCCCTTGCGAGCCCCGCGCTTCGCAGCTCCGCGACCGTTGGTGATCCCCATGATGGCCGTGACGCCTGGGTTCGGGCGGGCCGAGCGCGTCGAGGGCGGATCCAGGATTTCGTAGGCCTTTGCCTGGGCCTTCGTGATCCGGAAAATCCTTCCTCGTGCCATCGGGTGATGATTGCAGATATCGGCCTGCACGCCGTTGGAATACAACTCCGCTCAGTTCGCGGGAGCTGAACTCGTCACCCTGGGCCAACGAGGCTCTTGCTACGTGAGAGGCAGTCTACGGCAAGATCCGCAACGGTGTCAAGTTCCCGAGGGCGCGCTCAGAGGTCGCCGAGACTGAGGTCGGCGCACTCGACGAGATCGGCGTATTCGTCCGAACTTCGGACCGCCGCACCCGCCCTGTTGAAGTCGGGCAGCAAGTCCTTGGCGAAATCCCGAAGCTCGGGGTCGAAGATGTCCACAACCCTGGGCTTCGCGTCCTTCAAGTATGTGGACGCCAGCTTCCCGTTGCGCACGATCTTGAGCCTCACGAGCACATTCTTGGCCTTGTGAAGTCTGCGCCCGAGAAGACCCAGGCACTCCGACTCCGTCCTGGCGAACACGTACTCGCAGGGCTCCGCAGCATCCTTCCAGGACCACGCGGCGGTCCACACCTGAAGCACCTGCGCGTCGTTGGCTCTCATCCGGCAATGCCGTCCTTCCCAATCGTCAGCTCGTCGCCCGTGATGATGAAATGCACACCTTCCTTCGAGTAGACAAGCAGGAACGTCTCGCCCGTCTCGGGGTGCACCGCTGCCGCCGTTGTGGAGTGCGGCATGCGAATCTCGTAGTATTCGCCGCTCTTCGTCACAACCTGCACGCCCCTGTTCTCTGCGAGCACGGCGATGTCCTTCGGCATCGCGCCCTCCAGACAGAAGCGGTCGCCGCGGTACTGCATCTTGCGCCCGTCATCCTTGATGAGCGTCGTGATCTTCGGATTGACGTAGAGATCCTGCCCAGCCTCCGCAACGTGCTTGTAAATCTCCCACTTCCCGCCGTTGAGCTTCTTGTCGGAGAAGTACAGCTCGGAGAGCGCGCGGCCCACGTACACGAAGTAGCTGGGCCACGTAAATGGCATCTCTACGCGCTTCTTTGGCTTCTCACCCTGGAAGACCTTGCGCATCTGCTTTGCACGTTCGTATATCTCGGGTAGGTCGAGAACAACGGTGCGACGCGACGGCTCGGTCGAGAAGTTGCGGCTAGCGGACACGTTTACGCTCCCTGTCGCCGAAACGGGTGATGAGATAGAAGATTCCGGCGAACCCCACGATGCCCACAACGGCCTGGAGCATCCTGCTCGTGGAGTCGTCGAGCCCGAGCGCAGCGCCGATGCCAGACGGCATGCCGCCATTCCTGGCTGCGGTGGTGGACCACGATCCGCGCTTGCCCGAAGACACCGCGCCTTGCGCCGTCGCGCCGTGCCCGCGGATGGAGGCGTTGGGAGGCAGAGGCCTGCCTGCGAGGCTCGCGGGGATCCCGAGCGGGGTGCGGATGGAGGAGTCGAACGAGGGCGTGGGCTGGTCATCGTTGATCGGAGTGACATCCGGCCCGTCGTAGTAGTCGAACCCGCCGCGCATCACGTTGTGGACCGAGTACCGCATCATCGCCTTCGACGGTTCGCTGCCGCGCGCACAGCCTTGTGCATCTGGTACGTCGTCTGCGCCTGGGTGACGGAGCCCACGATCGTCGGCAGGAACATCACGGTGAGGATGAGCAGACCACCGACGAACGCGTACTTCGTGAGCGTCTGCATGGTCTCCTTGCCAATGATGTCGCCAACGCCGCCGATGTTTGTCGCTTCCTTCTGGAGGTCGATGCAGCTCTTGGCGGCTGCCTTGTCCCCGCTCTCGATGAGCTTGAGGCAGATGATTCTGGTCGTCTCAGCTGTCGTCTCGATCCGCTTGCTTCCCAGCAGGTAGATGACGACGCCTGCGACGATGGTGCCGACACCGATCAAAACCCAGGCCTGCCATGGCAAGGGTGCGCCCAGCCCGGCTGCGCCGCTCGAAGACGGCAGGGTGATCGTCATGCCCTTGGATCCGATGAACGTGGTCACCTGCCCCTGCCCGACTCCGCCGAGCCCCGACATCGCGGCTCGCTGGGCAGCCTGCTGCACGACGGCTTCGTTGTTCACCAGACCGACGAGTGCCCCTGTCCCGTGCGCATGCGTGATCTCGGAAAAGATGCGGATTCTGTCCTCGACGCTCTTGTTGTAGTCGCCCGGGAACTCCCCGTTGGCATCGAGCTGCTTTGCGTACCCGCTCGCGTACAGGCCGAGCCCGTCGCACGCGATGAGGTACTTGTACAGGTAGTGCTGCCTGCTCTGCTCAGCGGTCAGCTTCGCCGCATCGTCAGCCGAGAGATCGGTGTTGTTCTGGAAGGACGACTGAAGAGCCGGGACGCGCGCATCGAACTGCTGCTCCACGGTCTGCTGCGCGATCGTTGCTGCCAACGGATCAACGGTCGTGCCTTTGGGCAACGTCTCGATCAACGCTGCGCGCGCGGCCTTGTACGCCGCCATGAGCCGATCTTCCGGCGTCGCCATCTCCGGGTAGAGCGGCTGCACCTGCTTCGCCAACGATTCGACATCGGACAGCGGCATGGTGATCTCCTAGCGGTGATGACGACGGCGACGCCTTCGGTTCGGCGCTGCGACTGCCCCCAGTCGTTCCTTCCGCTTCTTGTTGTTGAAGTAGACGACTGCGCCGACACCGATCGCAAGCGCTGCGGCGATGACCAGCCAGTTCTTGCCGAACACGTCTGCCATCGACATGCCGGTCTTCACGGGAGGGTTCGTGCCGGGCACCACAACGGGGGTGCCCTGCGGACCGACTGCCTTCGCGCCGCAGTTGACCATGCACTGTACCCACTCGGAGCTGAACGCCGGGAACTGGTTGCACTTCGATCCGCAGTTGAGCGGATCGATCATGAGCATGCAGCTGGCCGCGTTCGTGTCGTAGAACATCCCGGGAGCGCACGCGGGAGTGCCGGGCGTAGGAGCCGGGGGCTGAAGGATGCTGCCGCCGCACTTGGTGACGCACCCCTGCCAGTCCGCAGACAGAAACGGCAGCTTCGCGCAGCCACCCAAGCAGTCCGTGCTCAGCGGTCCAGACGGATCGATCGTCGTCGGCAGCTTGCCCTTCACGTCGCTTCCGTCCGAGCACGAGGCCACGTCGGTCGGCCCAGCGCCCGCGACGAGCGGGTTCATGTCGTTCAGGCCCGCATCGAAGTAGCCCTTCGTGCAGCCGCTGCCGGTGAGCGTACGCACGTCGCCGACCGTGAGCATCGGATGACCAAGCTCCTTGACGATCGCCGCCTGGAAGCAGCCGTCCCAGCTGTTCTTGAGAGCGAGCCCGGTGTAGCCCTTGGCCACAAGTGCAGCCTTGACCGCGTTGAACAGCGTCGTGCCCGTGCATTCGATGCTGCCAGCGCCAAGAAGCCCGAGAGCCGTACCCTTGAAGATGCCACCACGATTAGCCATGGGCCTGATTATCCACGGGATGACGGGTTTCGTCCAGCGCACGAGGCCTTGACACTGAGCCCGCAACGGCTAGATTCCGCGGCCCATGTCGAAGCCCGGACTCAATCGCCCCGAAGACGCAGGACAGTGGCCCGTTCCAACAAGAGACGGTCGTCTGGCGCGGGTTACTTGAGAAGCCGAATGCGGTGAGACCGGCGGCGATGACGCCTGTTGGGGATGGCGGGGGGCGGCGCGACCGGAGCAGGGGACTTCTTCTTGAGGAAGAAAAAGCCGACGATGCCGAGCAGCGCGAGCCCTCCGATCACGTAGATCCACGTCTTGGAAGTGCCAGCTGTGTCGGCTTGCACGACCTGTGTGGGGGGCGTTGCCGTCGCCATTTTGAACGGGGACTTCACCACGGAAAGGCTGACCGGCTTGGGCTCAGCCTTCTTGATGACGGCGACCTTCTTCGTCCCGGTCGGAGCGGGAGGCGGCGTACCCTGCTGCTCGTAGATGATGTCGCTGCCGTTGCAGTTTCCGCCAACGGTACCGTAGTAGTTCACGAACTTCGCACACGACAGGCCGGTCTTCTCCGCAACGGAGGCTTGGCTCGTGCGAACGCCGAACAGTCCGTAGAACGCGCTCTCGGAGCACGGCCCCCACTTGCCGTCCACGACGAGGGACAGTGCGCCCTTCTCCTTCAGGAGGTTCTGGAGCCACTGGGCCGATTCAGAGAACGTCCCGGAGAGGTTGCAGCTGTCCATCTCGGTGACGGCGTCGCTCATCGCGACTTCGATGCCGAGCGCTGACGGAAGATCAAAAATGCCGCCCTCACGCATGACTATCTCCTTCTTCGCCGCCTGTTGGGCGCAGCGCCCAGCGGCTTCTTCTTTTTCTTCGCGAGCACGACGATTCCGATGAGCGCAAGCGCGCCGACGCCCACGAGCATCCAGCCGGTGCCCATGCCAGCAAGCAAGGTCCCGCCCCCGCCGCCACCGTCTCCTACGATGACAGGATTGGGCTTCACCGGAACAGGCGTCTTCTTCGCAGGGGTCGGCGTCACAGGGGACACACATGCCTGCCCCGATGGCCCCCCAGTCGTGGACGGCACGATCTTCAGAGAGGTGCCAGCAGGGCACGTCGTCTTCGTCAGATCGGTGTTGATGCCGATGCACCGATTGCCGTCAGGGTAGATCGCGTAGACGGTCCCAGCGGGACAGCTCTTATACGCGTTCGTATCGACGCACTTGTTCTCAAGCCACGAGTACGTCATGCCCTGCTTGGAACACAGCGACTTCTGCGCTTCGTCGTACGCCTGCGAAGGGGTCAGCCCGTGGCACTTCTGGATGCAGTAGACCCACTCGTTCGAGTCCTGGCGAAACTGTGCGCACGCTGGAGCGCATGTCACCGCAGCGGCGGTGAACTTGTCGCAGTCGGCTTGGCACTCCGCAACGGTCTGCGTGCCGGGGATGTTCTCGCAGTTCTGCTTGCACGTTGCCGCGTACTGCTCTGCTGGCGTCAGGCCGAGCCCCAGGAAGCCGCCGAAGCCTGCGCCGTTGAGCGCCGTGAAGATTCCCATGCGACTCATTGTGGTCTCCTACCTGCGATGGTGACGCCGACGACGCCTGTTTGCGACCGCCTGCTTCTTCCTCGACTTCGCGTACAGCAGTACGCCCGCGACTGCTGCGACCCCGGCCCACGCGATGAGCGGGATGCCGAGAAAACCGCTGGCCTGCGCGACTCCCGGTTGCGTACCGATCGGCGTCTTGGTTGTCGCAGGGGGCTTGTACGTGCCGCTCCCTCCACCCGTGCCGCCGCCGGGCACCGCTCCTGAGCACCCGGGGGCAAGCTGCTGGTACGTCTTGCCGGATGCCTTGAGAGCTGCTGCGCTGTTCGGACCCCACTTGCCGTCCACCGTGGTGCCGATCTGCGCCTGCACGCTCTTGATCACGTTCGCGTCGGAGCACGCCCCAGAGCTTTTCACGCAGCTGTTGAATGACGCGTCGGGCCACTGGCCAGGAGGGCACACGACGGAGCCGCCGGTTGTCGTTGCCGTGGTCGCCGTCCCAGGCTGCTGCGAGGGGCACTTGGGCATGCAGCCATTCTCGAACCTGTACTGCTGAGTGCGCGCCACACAGTCGGCGTAGTTCGCGTACGGCTCGTTGTTGACCGAGTTGGTGACCTTCTCACCGTTCTCCCAGTCGGCCTTGCACGCGTTCTGCGCCCAAGAGAGGGACTCGTCGGAACATGCCTTGAAGCCCTCGGTACTCCAGCACCACCACGGCACTTCGACTGCGCCCAGGCCGACGCCCTGGCATCCGCATCCGCGCAGCTGCTTCTTTCGGCTTCCAAAAATCGACATGTCCGTGTCCTTTGTCTACGACCGATTCGAGTTGGTGTTGAAGACGCCATCCATCGGCTACCTGTGATGCCTTCGGTGCCGCCGCCTATTCGCCGCCGCCGTCTTCGGCTTGAGCATGAAGTACGCAAGCCCGCCGAGCACCAGCACGCCGACTCCGATGCCCAGGTACATGTTGGGCACGCCGGGAATCAGGTTCGCGCGCACGGGGGCCACAACGGGGGGAGGAGGCTGGTTCGCCACGACCGGCGCTTGGCACATGACCTGGGTGCCTTGCATGATCGGATCGGTGCCAGGGGGGCACACGACGGTGCCGACAGGAGGAGCCTTCTCGGTAGGCGGGATGTTGGGCGAGATGTCGTCCGGGCTCACGGCAGGCGGCGTATAGGCGTCGGTGCCGTTGCTGCACGACGTGCCGATCACGTTCTTGATGTACGGGCTACAGCTGATGTTGAACTGCGCCAGGATCGATGCCTGGGTCAGCTTGCCGCCTGTCACCTTCTCGAACGCGCTCTCGGAACACGGTCCCCACAGCCCGTCAGCCTTGAGCTTGGTGGCCCCGCGACTGATGAGCACCTGCTGGATCGCCTTCGCGCCCTCGGAGTACAGACCCGTCGCGAACGTACACGACTTCTTGATCGGAGCGTCTGCGCCCAAGCCGACTGCGCAGCCGAGAGAAGACAGAGCGTTGAAGATGCCGCCGTGCTTGTTCATCGTGATTTCCTCAGAAAGTTGCTACGCTCACCGCGTACCGGAGAACATCCCTTTCGCGCGCGCGCCATTGCCAAGCGCCCGGTTCGCGCTCCCTCAAGATCACCCAAACGTGCCCGTTTTTGTCCTTCCACCGCTTCGATACGCGAGCGAGCTTCCCTTCTCTTTCCCCGCTCAGAAAATAAACCGTGTCCCCAGCGCGGAGCTTCGTAGGGTTCGCCGTCGCTCGCTTCCTGCTCGTCACCCACCACAGCAGCCCGCCCACAACGGCGAGCGTGCCGACCATCTTGACCGGGCTCGACCAGAAGTCCGCGAAGAAACCGGCCTGCGCAGACTTCGGTACAGCGCGTCCGGTGCCGCAATCGAACACGCACCTGGAGAGCGCCTCTCCGGTCTTCCCAGCACACGCGGCGTTGCAGTCGATGGTCTCGCCTTCCCTCTTGTTGTCGGGGGTCACAGGGACCGAAATGCCCATACACTGGCTGTAGCAGCCGTTGAAGCAGTCCTTGTCGAGCGACCCACACCCATCGGTGCAAATCTTCGTGCAGTTCTCAGGAGTCTCCCCCGTCCCCACGTACCCGAGCCCCAGAAGCGGTGGCATCCGGTTCATCGGCTGCGCCGTGAAGTACCCGCCCGGCCCCTGCTCGCGGAACATCGCCCGCGTGTAGTTCGGCCCGCGCGTGTACGGCCAGCGCTCGAACTGCGCGTAGAAGGGCGAACGGATGGGGAGGTAGCGCGGCATGAATCACCTACCGGGGAAGAGAGAAAGGATTCCGAGACCAGGAGCGCCGCCGATCGCACCCGCGGCGATCCCCAGATACGGGCGCTTGAACTGCTTGCCGATGTACCAGCCCGCTGCCCCGCGTAGCGCGACCACCACCAGCACGATCCCGCCCACAACGGCGAGCACCGTGCCCGCCCCTGCCGTGCTCGTTGCAGGAGCCGGGGCCGGGGCAGGATCCGCACCGAGACCGCGAAGCCCTGCCCGCGCTGCAACGACATGCGTGGACACGTCGCCGCCCGTGACGGCCATGAAGTTCTTCGCCGCGCGAACGACTTTTGCAGGGTCGTATATGCCAAAGGCTGCTCCAAGTGCGTTCATCTACCGCTCCTCTTCTGACGCTTCCTCTTTCCCGTCTCGGGCTTGAATCGCTTCCTGAGCTTGGCTTTGAGAGCCCTCATCTCGGCTTTCGTTATCGGCTTGCTGGGCTCATCCAGCTGGGCAATCAGGCGGTCGATCCACGCTACCCCATTCGCCACAGCGCGCTTCCGGCTTCTCACGACCATCACGCCCGCGAAGATGGCAGCGGCTGCGATCCCCGCGACCAGCAGCTTGTTTTGCGAAAGCCAGGACGGCGGAAGCTCAGCCTCCATCCCCGGACCTGGGCCCGGGTCCAGCGACGGGGAGATGCTGTCGGGAAGCGGCGCGCTCTGCTCAGCGGTCGCCGAAGAGGCCTTGCCCGCGATGACCAAGCTGGGCGCGGGCTTCGTCGGAAGCAGCCGGGTGATCGACGAAGACGAGATCGTCTTGGAGGCCGTGGCCACCGGGCTGGGCACGCTGACCCCGGAAGTCGTCTTGCCCGTGAACGTGAGCGAGGACGGCGGCGACCACTTCACGCCTTCCTGCGGGCACTTGTTGAGGCACAGCAGGTACGCGTCGCTGCTGCCCTTGCTGTTCAACTGGCACCAGTTCGAGCATGCGAGATTCTTGCTCATCGGCGGCTCCTACGACGACGGCTGCGACGGCGGTTGGCAACCGCGAGCCCCTTCCTCTTGTAGGAGGAGTACACCGCAACGCCGAGCATGCCGGGCAAGCCGAGCAGCCCCGTTGCGACTGCGCCTGCGACCGGGTAGCCCAGCTGCTTGCCGACGAAGTACCCGGCTGCCGCAGCAATCACCACGGTCAGGATTGATCCTGTCCCGAACGAACTCAGACCGCTCGTCCCTGCGAGAGACGAGATGGGCTGGATCGACTTGGTGAGGATCGGGGTGGGCGCGACGATCGCCGGGACCGGCGAAGCGTAGTAGGCACCCATCGCAACGCCGTCGAGAGGCGAGGACTTGAAGTATGAGCCAAGGCCGTCCATGTCACTTGCCTTTCACGACCGTGTAGAGGATGCCTGCCGCGACGCCGAGAAGGATCCCTCCCACGGCGTACGGCAGAAGAGCTGTCGTCTCGGAAGCCCCTTGCCCGAGCCCCTGGAGCGGCGTGCGCGCGGGACCGTAGTGCCGCGGCGTCTCCAGGTCCCACCTGCGATACGTGCGCAGGATGTCTTCGTGCGAGGACTGTCCCGCGTTGGGGTGGTAGACGATGGGGTTGCCCGTTGTCGCGTCCAGGATCTCGCTGGGCTGCCCGAAGCGCTCCCTGTAGAGGTAGCCCGGCTCCGCGTAGCTCGCCTCGAACACGCCGTTGCCAGCGTGCTGCACAGGGGCCGCGCCCGCGCCGTCGAAGATGCCGTTGCCGACCGCGTCGTCCTGCTCATCGGCTTCGAGCACCGCGGGATCGTCGCCCGACCACGAGTCGTGGTGGTACTTCGATCGTGGCACCGCGCCCAGGCCGAGCAGACCCTTCACCGCGGCAGGGGCCTCGGGCTTGATCGGCTTCGGAGGCATGTCCGGGCACAGGCATGAGTAGCCGTCCCAGATGCAGTTCGGACCGCAGTCGGCAACCACGGTCTCGAAGAAGCCCGTGCGCGGACCGTCGTAGTACGGGTAGCCACCCCAGTACATCCCGCCGCCACCCCAGTGGTGACCTCCGCCGCCACCGTGGCCACCCCCACCGTGATGACCGCCGCCCCCATGGTGGCCTCCGCCCCCGAGCCCACGAAGCTGCCTTCCGTATTGCATGGTACTTTGCCTCATCGCCTGCATGTTCATGCCGCCGGGCTGCACGTCGTACGGACTCGGCACAGCGGGCGGCTCGCCGCAAATCGGAGTAGGGCCGAAGCGGGCTACCTTCATGACGCTACCTCTTCCTCGTGCTCAGGTAGACGAGCCCACCAACCGCTGCGATGATGACCACCCCGCCGATCAGCCACGCCGTCGTGGAGCCGCCGTCTGTAGACGTGCTCACGGGCGTGAACTGCGCCTGGATCGGGTTGAACTTGGCCGCGATCATCTGCGCGCCGAGACCCTGAAGCGGACGACGCAGAGCTGCGGACACCAGCGCCGCGCCGTCAGCCGCGCCCATCCCGCGAGGAATCGGCTTCGGCCTATTTGTCGCCATGAAGATTGACTGGCTCGAAACGCCGCCGAAACCGGAAAGCCGCGTCCTCGGAGCCTTCTTCGCCGGGATAAACACTGTGGTCATGGCGCAGATTCTATACTGCAACCCCAGATCCTCAAAGTTTCGACACGCTCAGGAATCCACGGGGTACGTCTTGAAAGTGACGATCTTTCTGGCCATCTCAGCGTCCCGGGTGCCCGCAACTGTGTCCAGGATGATCCATTCCTTGCTTCGCGGCTCACGGATTCTAGGGAACACGTGGGTGTAAACGCCGGGGGTCATGAACCCCGCCACGACGAACTCGACTTCCCTGCCCAGCACGAGCCCCATGGTCGCGAGCAGCACGGTCACGCAGTCGCAGTCCACCAGGGCCTTGCCGGTCTTCTGGACCTCGGTGAGGACCCGGAAGGGAGACTTCACCTGCTCGACATGCAGCGCGTCGTTCGTGTACCGCAGGAAGGGCGACTTCGCCCAGCCGTACAGCGCCAGGATCTCGGAGAGGTAGTCCTTGGGCGAAACGTCCCGGATGATCGCTTCTGTGCACTGCCGCACGAAGAAGTTCTGCTCGCCATCAGGGCCGAGCGCGTAGTCCCGCATCAGCGCAACGGTTTGCGGGGTGCCCTTGAAAGTGCCCAGGGAGGCGGTCCCGTCGTTCGTCAGGAGGAGCGGCATGCCCCTGATTCTACGCGATGGCGCTCAGAACCCCAAATAGCGAGAAGCCCGATCGCCGTTGCGGGCGATCGGGCCACTCAAGCAGGAGCAAGCTGCTACCCGCATAGTACGCATCGATCGCGCGGCGTCAAGGCCGGGTATCGAACAATCTATCGACACACCTGAGCCCGCCGAACGATCTTCTGGAAGAGGGGGTTCATCAGCGCGTTGGGGTCGCGTCGCGACTTCAGCAAGTGCACGACCTCGTCCCCATTCATACAGGAAGGCGTGGACCGCCCGCGCCCGGGGAGCCGCAGCGCGAGCCCCGCGACAAGCGCTGAACGGTTGAGCCCGGCGTGACAGGTGACAAGTACACGCATGTTCCGGTCGAGCGCTTGCCGAACGAGGTACGCCGCGGACTGCACAACCTGCTTGTCCTTGCGGCTCAGCTCCTGCGTGTCGTCGAACCCCGCATGCACAACGGTCACGCCCGGGAAGTTGTACGACTTCGGCTGGTACTCCTCCGCGCACAGCACGAGCACGTCGAACTTCTGGCGAAGCCCCGTACTCGGCGGAGGCGCGCTGCCCACCCACAGATTCCCCGTGATGCGATCGGCGTCCATCCTCAACCCTCGATCTCGGCAAGTGCTTCCGCTGCCGCGGTGGTCAGACGGCTGGTGTGATGCTCGACGCGAGGGGCAAGCTGACTCCACCGAATCAGCTGCGCGGTCGCGTCCTGCTTGTCCCCGCGCTTCATCGCTGCGGCAAACCTTCGCGCAGCCAGGACACGCTGCTCGTGCGCGTTGATCACGTCGCGCTCGATTTCACAGAGCTTGACGAGCCGGGTGGCCATCTCCGTCAGCTTCGCCCAGAACTCCTCGTCCGACATCGGCTCGGACTCATCATCCTTCACCGCATCGGCCATCGCACCGATAACGCTCGCCGGAAAAACGGGCGCGCTCTCCGCCTCTTTCGTATCGACGCTGCTATTGTTCATCGAAGCCCCTTTGGTCGCGCCTTGCCCTTGCCGAGACATTCGACGAGGCAGGAGCTTGAGCCAACATAGCCGATCTTTTGCCCCATTGCGACCTCTGCAATCGCATCGGCCACACGCTCCACCTCATCGTCCGATCGCTCTTGCCACTGACGCAGGAGCTTGCGGAGTCCTTTCGATGGAAGCTCGGGCAGGATGACCAGCGCCCCTTTGCGGTACCAGCAGTACCCAGGCCTGGACACATCCACAACGTGGCCCAGCTCGTGAGCCATGATGGCCTGGATCGACGGCACGGGCAGGTGCACCATCTCGGGGGCGAGCATGACCTCGCTCGCGTCCGTGTACGTCTTGGCGAAGTGCCTGCACGAGTCGTGCGCCGAGCTATCGATCACCAACCGACCGAAGCCGTCCACGTCGAAGCCCTTCCTCTCGAACCGTTCGGTGACGAGCCGCCAGTGAGGCTCCAGCACCTCCCACGCTTCTTCGTCGGAGATTGCTCGCTCGACCACGAACTACCCCCGCCGGTTGGCCGAAAGCTCTGTGACGACCGGCTGGATGCCGCCGATGATGGCCTTCTGCTCCTGCGACATGACGCCGTTGCGCGCCGCCGTGCTCACGAGCCGTTCGGCTTCGGTCGGGGTCATGTCGAACAGCAGCATCGCGCGAGGGTCGCCGCACTGGCAGAACGCGCGCGGGTGAAAGCACTGGTGCTTCTGGTTGTACTGCCAGATGGTCGGGAAGATGTCGGGCCTGTGGATCCTCTGGCCAACCTGCTGCGGCAGCAGGCCGTAGCTCAAGCAGTACAGCTCCGCCCATGTCATCTCGACCTGATTGACCGCAGAGCAATACTCGCAGTAGCGGCGCTTCTTGTAGCCGGTCCCATCGCTCGAAGGAGCGGGGTCGTCCATATCGCCGAGCGCTTCGGAACCGGCAAAAATGCCGTACTGGGATGGGTTGAGTTCTTTCGCCATGTTCGGTTCTCCTATCGTCCAACTACTACAACGGCGCGAGGCCCGATACAACCCTCACGCCTGTGTACGGGGTGATCGTATGCGCGGGCACGGACGATTGCCCACCGATGCCGAACATGACGCTGAACGGGTAGTCTTCGGAGCCCGGCTGCGGGATGCCAGCGGCGATGTTGAAGTCCCAGTTGCGGGGCGTGAACGTCTGCGGCTGAGCCGGGTCCACGTAGTTGAACTTGAAGACCTCGACCACGAACTCGTTGCCAGCGCTCTTGATCCACTTGGTCAGGTGCGTGGCCTGCGTCGGCCTGAAGCCGTTGGGATTTGCTGGAGCGGGCGTGATGCCAGGGAAGTTCGGATCGAGCACGCCCTGCTGATGATCCATCGTGTGCATGTCGCCAGCCGCCATCAGCGAATAGCCCGGGTACAAGGGAGAGGCCCCGACCATGCTCGCGCTCGCCGGGACCGATGCGCTGTCGGGCAGGATCGTGTCCAGCTGCGGTGGGTACGCAGGTGGCACCGCGGGGATCATGTTCTGCTCGGGCTTGCCGTAGATGATAGCTTCGCTCGTCACGGGCATGAGGTAACGGTTGCCCGCAACCAGGAGCTGGACGCCCGTGACTTGGCTGATGCGCCCGTAGACGGTATCGACACGCGTATCGGGGCAGGCAAGCGTCGTCTTGCCAATCTGGTAGGCCTTGCGTTTCCGCCTGTTGCGCACCCAGTCCGCGGCGCTGCGCCACCGGAAGAGGATCTTCCAAACGTACATCCACTTGTCTGCCGGGGCCGGGTTCTCGGCAGGTACGATCGGGATGAAGAAAAGCATCGTCGAACCGCATGCGACCGGCACGAACTTCGTCAGTACGGGAGAAATCCCGTCCGGGGGAGGATCGCTTCTCGCTTCATCGTCGAGGACCGACAGATCCGGCGTGTTGACAGCAAGCGGGACCGCGGGCGTGGGCCATGTGAAAACGACTGGGACGTTCCCGCCGATGCCGTCGTAGTCGATCTCGAAGTTCCAACCGGGACGAAGTAGCCGCTCGGTACCGAGTTCTGCCGTACTCTTCCTTGCTGTCACGTGATCACCTCCGGAGGCGCGTATTGTACGATCATTCCTCGGGGCCGTCACCGCAGTTTTCTGTGCACGGCTTGAGCCACTTCGGCGTGTGGTTGGCGATCGCAGCAGGCAGACGGCCTCCCTTGAGCTTCCACATCCAGTAGCCGCCCCCGCCGAGCCCGCCGAGCCCGGCCAGAAGCCTCGGGAGCGACTTCGTCAGCGCAAACTGCCCGATCTGGTTCACGCCGATGCCCAGAAGCCCGCCCGAAGCAGCGCCCTTCCAGCTGCCCGTGGCGGCGTAGCCTAGTCCCACCCCCAGACCGATGACCAGCAGGCGGTGCACAGCATCTACTGTGTCCGTGCCCGCAACGGCCCCCACAGAGGCGTGCTGCCACGTGGGGGCAAGCCTGGGGTGCGCGTAGCTGCGAGCGGATGGGGGCGCGAACGGGTCGTTCTGTGGGTTGGTCCCCGGAGCCACGAACAGCGGCTCCTGCTGGCGCGGACTGCCCTGCCCAGGCTGAGCCATGGGCTGCTGCTGCATCTGCGGCTGCATGGGCTGCTGGAAGGTCTGCTGCGGAGGACCGGCATCCATGCCCGGGATCTGAAGAGGAGCCCTCGGGAAAAGCTCGGAATCCGACCATTGCCTCTGCCCAGCGCCTTCGTAAGTGAACTCATCCATGGCCGAATAGTACCCCGTGTTACGAATTTCGTCACGCGCGCCGTCGCCCTACTGCGTCTCCCTGTAAGCGCCCGCGCACGGTCCCTGCACAAGCTGCTCTGCGTAGTAGTAGATCGCGTCCGCGTTGTTCGGCAGCGACGTGTACGAGCGCAGGGTGGTCTGTGCTGCCGGTTGCGAGCCGCTGATCCAGTAGCGCCACCAGCCGCCGGGGAGAGCCTCTGAGCCCGCCGACACGTTGCCGTAGACTCCTGCGGTCAGCGTGGTCAGCGCGCCCGTTGCCGGGTTGAAGACCGCTGAGCATTCGCCGGTCACGGTGTCTGCGAGGTGCAGCGTGAAGGCCGTCCCCACGGATGCCTTCGTGTAGACCGACTGCGTGTACTGCGCAGCGGGGTTGGCGGTGACGGACTGCCCGATGACGGCTGTCGATGCGCCTGCCGTTGCGGTGAGAAGGTCAACGACGCTTGGCGTACCGAACGGGCTCGCAGCCACGTTCGGTGTGACGGTCAGGTTCGCCTTCGTCCACAGCGCGTTGTCGAACTGCTCGCTGTAGCGCAGCATGTTCAGCAAAACGGACGAGGGCAATTCGCCCATCGTGGGGTTCAAGCAGCCCTGGTACACGCTGAACGCAACGGTGGGATCGCGAGGGTCGTACAGGCAGAGCTTGTCGCCTGCTCCACCTTGGAAGTGCAGCCACGCCAGCCCCGTGTACGTCGCGTCAGCCGCTGGGCCACCCGTGGTTGTGTCAACCGTGTACGCGCCGCCCTTGATCCATTGCTGGAAGCGACCATCGGACACGCGACGCGCAACGGTGAACTGGTACGTCGTGTCCACAGCGTAGAAATTGTTGGCGGTCACCCACAGGTTTGCGTCGATGATGCCCGCAGTGTAGCGGCTCATTCTCACGCGCCGGTTGTCGTCGAGGATCGTGCAGTACCCATTCGACCCGGCGAGCGCAGTGCCTACAGGCGAGCGCGATGTCCCCAGGACAATGCGTGTGTCAGAGGGCAACTGGTGCTTCTGCACGTAGAAGGTGTGCGTACCGAACGAGCAGTCCGGGATAGGCACGACAGCATCTCCAGCCGTCACGCACTCCAGCCACCTCTTGCCGTCCGAGGTCTCGCTACACTTCCAGGTGCCATAGATAACATCCCACGGCCCGATCTTGCCGCCCGCTCCCACGGACGCCACCAGGGACACGGGCACGTCCTCAAGAGTCTCGCGAAGGAGCAGCTTCTTGGCGAAGTTGTTCACGTAGGCGGCGCGAGCTTGGGTGGGGGTCAGGGCAACGCCTGAATAAAAACGTAGGCCGTGATGCGTTGCTGGAAGTCCTGCCACTCCAAGGCCCTGCCCGGTGTACAACTGGCGCGCTGCCAGATTAGCCGTTGTGGCCGGGAAGTTCGAGGCGAAGGTTAGTGGCACCGACTCGCCGTCAATGTAGACCTGACCCTTTTCCGGATTCGTCGCTCCAGGGCCGTTGAACACGCACAGCAAATGCTGTCGCGTTCCTCCGCGCAACTGTGCTGTCGTCGTCGCCGCATCACCAGTTCCGTTGATGACGCGAAATGCAAGTTTCTGCGGGTTGGCAGCAGCAATGATGTTACCTATGGCACAACCGTCAGCGCCACTGATTCTCCAATCAATGTAGCCCACGGCAATGTTTCCAGCGGGAAATTCGAGCCAGTGTTCCAGGCTGAAATACGCCGCGCTGTTTAGTGGAGTAAACGCACCCCAGTCTACACCATCATTAGTAGAAGATGTCTTCTGCCCCTCCCCGTTCTGCCCCGGGATGACGACGCCCGTGATCGTCCCCGGGTAGTTGTTCGTCAGGTCACGGATCCGGCGCGTGGTGCCGTTCATCTCGGATCCGAAGTCGGTGTCCAGCGCGATCCCCGCCGCCGCGTACTCGGTCGCGTTCTTGGAGGGGTACTTGTAGACGAAGCCACGCCTCGCCAGATCCTTCGGATACGTCTCGCGTAGCCAGTCAGAATAGAGCCGCGCCGACTCCGCTGCCGTTAGGAACGTGTTGCTCGCCACAAGCTCCAGCAGCGGCGACGGGTTCGCGAAATCAACCACCGCATCACGCCCCACGATGAAGTTCTGACCCGCTGGCGTCGGTGTCTTCACCATGGCAGCCGCAGATACGACGTTCCCCCCGTTGAAATCAGCCCACACCTGCCCGCCAGTCCAGCGCACGCACCATGTGTTCGCGCGCATCCTAGCCATCTCGGGCGTGAGCGATCTGTTGACCGCAAGAACATTGCCTATCGCATCCCCCACTTGAAACACCAACCCACCACCTGCACCAACGAAGAAGCAGTAGCCGTTCGTCCCAGCACCGTAGTTCATCTTGCGGAACAGCGCGTGGTCCACACCGGAAGGCGGCGCAACGAAGGCGCAGAAGAACGCTCCGGTGGCCCCGAAGTCGAGCTTCGCAGCGGCTCCGTAGTTCAGGCTCCCGCGCGCAATCGGCGTTGCAATGCCCCGGCCCTTCTCGCTTTCGATCCACATGGGCGTATCAGCCAGGGCAGGCGCAGCAAGCGGAGACGGGCTCAGGTCGAGCAGACTCCCACGCTGGTAGCGAAGCTCCAGTTGCAGCCGGGAGGCCGCGCGCAACTCGTTGACCATCGTGTCAGCCACGGATCGCCTCCATCGCTTCCTTCTTCTCCCGCAGCCACTCAGTCCACGCGCGCTCCTGCGCGTACAAGCGCTCGATGTCCGCTTCCGTGAGCACGGGCGGGTCGGGGAGGTCAGAGACCAGCTTGGGGCGATCTAGCATGAGAGGTCTTTCGTCAACCGTTGGTGCATGATGCTCGCCTGCTGGCCCGTGAAGCCGAAGGGCCAGACGGAAGCGTGCGCCATGATGCCAGCCGTCGTATCGTATGCGACCACGGGGTCTCCCATGGCGCACCAGTCCGTAGCCGTAACAGGAGCGGCAATAGCGCCTGGACCAGCAACCAACCGACCGTCCCAGTACAGAGAAGCGAGACCGGCAGCCGACGAAAGCATTAGAGTGTGCAGTCCAGCCATGAAGACCGCTGCTGTCACTGGGCCAGCCACCCCGCCCCAAAAGCCATAGAGGGTTTTGGTGCCATACACAACGTAGAGAAGCACCTCCCCGGCACCGATAACTCCCGTACCTATCTGCATGATGGAAGCTGATGCTGCGGCCTGCGTGTCTGGAAATATCCATTGGCAAACCAGCGTGCCGTCACTTCCGAGCGCTGGAATAGTCCCGCGCAGATAACGCAAATTCGTCGGGCATGTCATCCCGTGGCGCAGGTTGACGCTGGGGCTGACCAACGCGGGCATCCTCGCAGCCGTCGTTCCGTCACCAACGAGAACCGTGCTACTGGCCGAGCCCAGGTTGGGCGTGACCATGAGCCCCGCATCGACGTACGCTACTTGCAGCGGCAACCAGATGAGGGGGCGGCTCACGGCGTGATCTCCCGGTTCGTGGTCTTCGCGTACCAGTCCGCAACTGCGGCAGCGTCCATCTCGAAATCGAACACGTAGGCAGCGTAGAGCTTGAAGCCAGTGCGCGCGTACTTCACCCCGGCCAGCCCGAACACTTCCAGCGGGCCGTTGTAGATGTTCAATGACGCGGGGAAGGCTCCAGAAGCAGAAGGAAACGCGACCGGAGCACCGTTGAGGTACGCAAGAAAGCGTGCCCCAGGTCCACTGTACGTGAAGGTGAAATCGTACTCCGAGTTCGCCAAGATGCCCGTGTAACGATGAATACGATCTGCTCCTGCGGGATTGGCGAGACGACCATCCAAAACGCCTGCCCCATACGAACCAAACCAGAACGAACCATTGCCCGCTGCTGTGTAGCGAGTCAGCGGCATGTTGTCATTGAAGACGTTCGCCCCCGTGCGGAACTTCACGCGCCACGTCGCCCGCGTCGCGCCGATGAGCAGGTTCGTAGCGTTGCCGCTGAACCGGATCAGGTCCGTGTTGTCCCCGCTCGCCGTCACGCCCTTGTTGATGACCGGCGCACCAGCTATGACCACGCCTCCCTGGTCCGAGACGCACAGCGAGTTGTAGAACTCGCAGGACCAGACCAGTCCATCCCCAGCGACGTGTACGGGCTGGATGCTCATCCGATCACCTTGGGGTCGCCCTCAACCGGCTCCAGCGGCTTCGCTTCCTCGACCGGCGTGACGACGGCTGTCTTGTCTGCCTTCACCGCCGCCACCTCGCCGCGCAGCTTCGCCACCACGTCGAGCCGCATTGATGCAACGCGCTTCACCACGTCCGCATCGCTGATGCCCGGCTCCGCAAGCAGCAGCGCCATCGCCTCCCGGTATCGCTTCGGCTGAATGGGCGCATCCTGCGCAGGCGGCTTCACCACCGGCTCTGCGTGCGCAGCGTCCTTGATCTCGGTCTCGCTCAGCCCGCCTGCAACCAGCGTCGGGGCCAACTCTGCAATCGTCTTCGCCATGATTCACCTCAGATAACCGCAATAGAGCCGTCTACGTTCCTGGGCTGGTACTCGCAGTAGAACTGGATGGCCCCGGTCGTCGGGTTGTCCGTCGTGGTGTAGACGTACTCGATGTCCGTGTTCACGCCGAACTTCTGCTGCACGATGAACTCGGTGTCAGCCGTGCTGCCTTCGTATACCGGGTCGGTGAAGCCGCACGCCGCAGCGTCGCATACGGCCAGTGCCAGGGTGACAAGCCCCTTGCGATTGATGCACGTCCCGGCGACCTTCCCGCTGAGGTCCGGCCCAGCCAACAACGAAATCTGCTTGGGGGCACCTCCCGCGTCGTTCAAGCGGAAGCTGGCGGCTGTGTGATTCGCGCCGATCTGTGTGCTCACGATGCCCCACAACCGCAGGATGCGCAGCACCCCGGTGATGCGGAACACAGGCACGTAGATGGTGCCGAGCGCCCCCACCAGCGTCTTGAGGTTGGCGGAAAGAATGATCGTGTCGTTGATGCCAGAGCGGAAGCCCGTCGCACCGATAGCCATGACGATCTCCTAGTACCCGTAGGTGAGTTCAGCCGTGAGGACTTGGCCCGCAGCCCCGGGCATGGACTCACAACTAACCTGAAACTGAATGGTCGATATCGCGTTGTCCGTCACCCAGTCCAGGAGTTGCTTCTGGTCTACGTCCAGGTCAAGCTCGTAGACGTGCGGCTGCACCTTCACGAGCCACGCTGCTGCTGTCGAATCCACGACCTTGCACGGCAGCGCAAACTCCTTCGCGCCACCAGCCGACGTGAGGGCAAGTGCACGGAACCTCACGTTGACGCAGGTGTTGATGTCCACGTCCACCTGGAGACAGAACGTCTTGTACCCCTGGCAACCGATCTCAGGGCCGAGGTCTGCCCACGCCACAGCGATGTTCTGCGCCGCCGCAATCACGTTGATGGGAGTCAGTACATTTTTCGACCACAAAGGCGCGATCTCCGCAACGCGGTTGTCGTTGCCAGCCGCGTCATACGCCTTGTCGCGCGTGTAGTCGTATCCGTCTGCGTCAGTGCCCGGCGCGCACCATTCGCCATCCGATCCCGCGCTGTTCACGGGCACGTCCCGCCGCACACGCCCGCCCTTGGTGATGTACTCGCCGGATACGTGCGCGCTGTCTTCCAACGCTACGCCCTTCTCCGGCCCGCTCCACATCACCTCCACGAGCGTTGCTGCAACGGGCACAGTGATGACAGTGCCGTCGAGCGCGTTGACCGTGATGACTCCCGCCGCGATGCTCAGGATCGCGTTGCGCCCCTGCTCCCACACAAGCGGCTTGGTGGTCGCATCAATGAACACGCGCACCCGGCAAAGCTGCGACGAAATCGGAGCCGTCAGGCCGGGCGTGATGGTGAACGTGATCGTGGTGTTCGCCAGCCGAACCGCCGTGCCGTCACCCTTGAGGGTCGAGTAGTTGTAGACGGCCTGCGTCGGGGCGTTGTCCCAGAAGTCGTGGGCGAGAATGCTCGGGCCAACCGCGTGGAACGTCGGGGCCTCGATTGCTTGGTCGCCATCGAACACCGGACGGATGTCGAGCGTGCCAGTGATCGTCGGAGCTGTGCCCCCCACGAACTCCACAGTCGCGTAGGCGTGTGTCCCGTCGAAGCTGAACCGGCGCGACTCCTGCGAGTTGATGTCCGTCGCGTTCATCCGCATCTCTCCGCAGATGTCCGCAACACCCCCCGTGGCCCCGCTCAGCCGCCACACCCGAAGGATGACTTCCTGCGGAGCGTTCGCCACGCTGAAGCCAGGAGGGTATCCGATCTCGATCATCGGAGAGCTGACCGGGAACGCCACCCACGGACCCGTCGTAGCTGGCAGCAGATTGAGCCCGAGGATCACCAGCGCAGTGCCGCTGAGAACGATGTTGCCGGGCGTGTCCTTCGTGGCGAGCAGGAAGTTCCCAGGGTCCGTCCACGTTATGTCGGGCATGCCGACGTTGAGCGCGTTGAGGATTGCCGCTTGGCTGACAACGTCAGCCGCGATGAACGTGCACGTCTGCCCGTTGATCGTGACGGTCAAGCCGATGAGAGCGTTCACGGGGTAGACGAGACCGGCCAAGTTGACAGCGCCAGGGCCAAGCACCTGAATCACCGCAGGCGTCGCAACGTCAGCGATGGTCGCGGCGAAGACACGCAGCGTCTGCCACGTCCCCGCCGGGGACGGACCACTGAGCGTGAAAAGCCGCCCCCGGTCGTCTACGGCAATCCCGCTGTAGTCGCCGTTCGCGCTTGTGAGAATTGTCGCGGCAAGGTCGTTTCGCACCGCCAGGGCGAAAACGCCGCGGTCCCCGCTGACCGCTGGATCGTCCTCCAGGTGGGTCGCGAGCCCGATGATGTCAGGAAGAGCAAAATACCTAGGTGAGTAGATGCCGTTACCCATGGCGGTATCCTACATGATGATCAAGTTTCCTCACAACTTTCCGGCCCCTTCAGCTCCGGAACCGCGCCATCGGCAATCGCGCGATCTTGGCCGAACTCCCCGAGCAGCCCCGCCACCTCTGCGTTGATCGCCATCGAGTGCTCATCGGAGATGTCCACAACGTCGAGAAGAACGCAGTCCTGCTTGCCGTGGTCTCGGTCGGGTCGCAGACCGCGCCCGACGCACTGGATGTAGAGCACCTTGCTCTGCGTCGGCTTCGCCATGATGATCGCCTGAATACCCGGGTCGTCGTAGCCGTGCGTGAGAACTTGGCAGTTTATCAGCACGAGGAAGCGGCCCCGCTTGTGCCCATCGATGAGCACGCGGCGTTCGCGCGGCCCCATCTCGCCGTAGATCGCGTGCGCTTCGATACCCCTGCGACGAAAGGCGTTCGCGAGCGACACGGTGTGCTCGACCGTTGCGCAGAACCCAAGCGTGCGGCGCGGGGAAATCCTATCGATCCATGCCTGCACGATAGCGTCGTTCCGAGTCGGCGTGTTGATGCGCGAGGAAAGGCGACTCGCCGTAAAGTCCGTCTGTCCGGTCATCGCGTCGGACTTCGAGGACACGCCAACCAGGGTCGTTGTCGTCTGGAGCCGCTCGACGCGCAGCGGGGCCAGCCAGCCGTCCTCGACCGCTTTGTGCCACGGGTAGACGTAGGCGACGCTCTGCCAGCCCGCGTCGGCCAGGGATTTGTGATCGCCGCGGAAGGGCGTCGCCGTGCACCCCAGGTGGTAGGCCTCGCCGAAGTATTGAAGGACGCGCTGATAGCCGGGGGAGTTCGCGTAATGACACTCATCCACAACGACGAGCGAGAAGCGGTTCGGCGGGATGATGTAGAGCCTGCGCTTGCTCCAGAGCGTCTGCACGGAAGCCACCACAACGTCGCGTGACCACTCGTTGCGGTCTGCCTTGACGATCCCAGGACGGATCCCGATGCGCGCGAGCTTCTGAACCGTCTGCTCGACGAGTTCGTCACGATTCACCAGAACGAGGCAGCGCAGCCCGTTCGCGCGAATCGCGTGGATCATAAAGCAGAATATCCATGTTTTCCCAGTTGCAACTGGCAAGGCGATGAGGGTGTGGATGCTACCCGCGCGCCACTGGACACGCGTGCCGAGCACCGCCTCCCTCTGGTAGAGCCGCAGGCTGATGGCCATGGTCTACTGCTGCGACAGTTTCTTGTACTGCTTGAGGGACGCGGCCCCCACGTAGCGCGCGGCTCGCCCGGTGCCGACGACCTTGACGTGCCCGGACCCTCGCAAAAACCCCATGAACTGCCGCACGGCCTTCTTCTTGAACGGGCTCTTCTTGTCGGACGTGAGCGCGCAGAGCTTGGGGAGGTACAGCCCCTCGCGGTTCTCCATGAGGCCCCGGATGATCTTCGCCTGCTCAACGGCGGTCAGGTGCATCACAATCGAAAGGGGCATCCCGTTGACCGGGGTGCGCCTCACCTGCACCGGGCGCGCGGGATGTCTCCAGGACCGCGGGCTCGCCGACGCCTTCTCGACCGCGCGCTGGTAGATGTCCGGATGCTTGTCCGCGACCTCGCCCAGGATCGCGATGGCGACCCGGTACTCAGACTCGATCTGCTCGCAGTCCTCATCGAGCGTGGAGTCCCGGTCGATCTCCAGATCGCGAATCACCCGGTTCATGTCGATTGGAACGTCCTGCGGGTCGTAGTCCCTGTACGCGTCCTTCAGCAGCTTGCGCGCCGTTCCGAACTCCTCCATGAGCTTCGCTTTGTGAGTCCGTATTCTGTTGTCACGCGCCAACCGGAGATGGGTGAGCAGGGCATCGAGTACACTTCGCACGGAAGTAGCGGGTTCTTCGTCGGCCATGGTTGGGAAGGGTACTGCGAAACGGCGATACGTTGCAAGGCCTATCGTGGCACCGCACTCGGGGTCATGTCGCAACGGGCGTTGAGCCACGCTTGCACTCGTCGCTTGGCTGCGTCGTCGAGCTTGTCGAGCGCGCGCATGATGGCGAACTCGTCAAGGATGGGCGTGAGCGCAGCCATCATCTTGGCAAACTCATCAGGGCTCAGCGGTTTGATCGGAAGCGGGACCGGGCCGGGATCGCCATCAGAAGGCCACGGGCCGATACCGGGCTCCAGCGGATAGGCTGGCATGCAGCCGTAATAGACGGCCTGTCCTTCTCCAACTTTCCAGGGCACGCCACGGTCGATTGAGTTCATTGCGAGATGATACGATCTTGAAATCGGGTGTCAACGGGCTACCGCTTGCCGTACGCGCCTTCCATGACAGCGAGGCCGAAAATCAAGGTACAAAGCGCGACCCCGCACCCGATGAGCATCTTGGTGCTCGTGTCCATCTCGCCCAGCCCATGGAAGCCCGGGTTGTAGTGCCGGTACGCGTGGTATGGGCTCTCGAACTTCCTGATGATGCCCGTGGTGCGGCCTGCGTCGTCCTGGACGATCATGAGCCCGAGCCCATGCAACCCGGGGTGATACCACGGGTTCGGGGCGAACACGGGCTCCCTGGTCGCAGCATGGTGGAAGAGCGGGCGAGTAGGGTAGGGGTCGCGCTGGACGATGAACATGCGGAGATTATACGCGAAGGACGAGGTGAAGCGGTAGGCAGGGGAGAAAACAGATCCACACGTCCAGCCACTCGCCGCGTCGCTTCCAGAACACGCCGACCCAGAAGTCCTGGAGCTTGAACTCGAACTTGGCGAACTCCAGGGTCATCAGCTGTCTCCGGAACCTCGGACCTTCGCGATGGCGTCCTGAGTTGCTGCATCGACCGCGGGCGCTCCGAGCGCGTACGCAGTCCAGACCTCTTCTGTCTCCGCCCACCACCGGACCGCTGTACGCACGTCTTCAAGGCTCGCCATCTGCGCCAGGACACCGATCGTGCCGCCCAGAATCTTGCAGCACTCCCGGCTTGTGAGCTGTCGAGCTTCTCGCGTGTCGAGCTTCGGCTTGTCTGCCATCTTCCTTCCGCCTTTCTTCGATGGGGAGTGCCAGGACATTTTTCACCCCATCGTGTCCGACAGGTGCTTCGCGCGACCGTACAATTCGGCCTTGATCGCCGCCTCGATTGCGCCGCGCCTGCCGATGTTGCGCTCCTGCTCGCTCGCGTCTTTGTGAAGCGCGATCTCTTCCTCGATGGCTGAGACCGATGCCCACGCGAGTCGCTGGTTCTCCGGGTTGGGCTCGTGCTCAGCGAGAATGATCGCTATCGTGACCCTGCCGTTCAGCTGGGCCAGTGAGACCGGCAACACGCGTTCCTCGATGTCTGTCAGCTTCGTCATTGCTTCCCTCCCTCAGTTGATCGGCAACTCGCCCTGCCCATCGGGCGGGTCGAAGTCGTCATCATCGTCGTCCCGTTCCTTCTTGGGATCCGGGGCGGGCCGCTCCGCAACTGGCCTGCGCTGCATCCGCGGCATGAGCACCTTCTTCTCCGGGATGTCGTCCGCGTCCTCGAACCCGATCGCGCCTTCCTCGCGCACCAGCTTCTTCACCGCCGCGTTTGTCAGCGCGCGCCCGTAGCCCAGGTGGACCTGGATCTCGGACAGCGTCACGCCGTGAGCGGCCTTGCCTCGCACCAGGAGGAGGATCTCACGCGCAGCTTCCTCGATCAACGCCTGATTGCGCCCATGTTGGTCCTGCTCGTGCGCGGACAGGTCTGCCTCCAGCCGCATCGTCCCCAGGCCGTACACGCTCGTGTCCTGGTCCTCGCGGACATGGACCGGGAACTCGTTGGGCACGTTGCCGCTCGTGCGCTGTACAACCTCCACGTCGAGCTTGCCGCCGCGCATCTGCCCCGACAGGAACAGACCGCAGCTGAACCACGACGTGATGTCGGAGCTGCCGCGCACGCGCGCGATGGATGTGCGGGGGTTCTCGTTGTTCTGCTTGCCCAAGTGGTGCACCACCATCACGGACACGTCCTCGTCCAGAGCGAGCTGGCTGGCGGGGTTGAGCAGCGCCGAGACGACTTCCTTGCTGTTCTCGTCACCGTCCATGAGCCTCGCCAACGGGTCGTAGATGATGAGCTTCAGGCCGAGCGACCGCACCGCCGACTTCATCATCTCCTGATCCCGCTGGCGGTTCAGGCGCATCCCATGGCCTTCGAGGAAGTGGATCGGCAAGTCCGACATCAGAAGCCCCATGGCGCGGCACATCCGGTCCATGCGCCGCCCGATCTCGCCCGGGTCGTCCTCGCCCGCAACGATGCCCACGGGCCCTCCCTTCAGGATGCGGAAGCGGTCGTGTCCGAACAGCGGACGACCAGCTGCTACGCATATTCCAGCATGGCAGACGATCCACGTCTTTCCAGACTTTTGTTCTGCTGCCAGCAGAATCTTCGCCCGCTCGGTCCAGAGATTGGAAACCTGCCAGTTGATGGGCTTGCTGGCCTCTCGCTTCAGGTCTGTGGCCGACCTCCACTTGGGGAAGTTGCGCTCGATGGGGTAGTCGGCCCCCGCGCGCACCGGGCTCGCCTTGTCCTCGACCATCTGCCGGATCTTCTCCGAGTTGGGGACGAACGTCGCGGGCGGGTCCATGCGGTCCTCGTCATCCACGCCCTGCACGAACGCTGGCATCGGCGGCGGGCGCTTGCTCTCGCGAGGGCTCGGAAACGCAGCAGGTTCCTCCGAGTCGTCGCCGGGCATGCGCCGAGACGGCTCGTCTGCTTCCTTGATCGATTCGTCTACCGGCTCCGGAAATTCAGCATCGTCTGCGCTCATAGGTGGCCTCCAAACAAAACTCCGTGCAGAAGCAGGTGACATTCCCGGCACATCCAAACGATGTTCCTTGGATCCGAGTAGTCAGGATGGTGGGCTTGCGCGTACGGAGACCCGCAGCGAATACACGGTTCCCTCTGCAACTGGCCCCTCTTGATCAACGTGTGTGTATATGACCTACAGCAACTACGTCGGCGCTCTTCTTCGGACAATTCCGAGTATTTTGGCCTGTTTGCGCGCATGTAAGCAGCTCTACAGGCCCGGCACCACCTCATACCGAAGGCGCGCTCGTTCAGGCCGCATTTGGGGCAAATCAGAGGACCCGACACCCAGTCCTTGTACCTGCGTGCCACTGGCTCAGTCGATTCTGGCCCATTTGTCACTTCTGGCTCAGATTGGCCAACATTGTCACCAGAATCCGACTGGATAGGCACAGGTGGCTCATTTGTTGGCTCAGAAATGTCATCAGTGACAAACTGTGCCTGACCATCGAACAGTTTGGCACCACTTTCGGCACCTTGTGAGCCACCTTCTGCCGTCTGTGTCGATTTGTGCCCTACGCCTGTGTCGCTATGTGCGCTGACACGTCTCCCTTTGGCCATTTCTGCCTGCTCCCTTCCCGAGAATGATTACCCCTCGCTCTTGTCGCCCTGCTCCCGCTTCTTCTGCGCTCTCTTGACCGCGAACGGCAACCCGGCTGGGGCATTCGCGGGACACCTGCCCTGAAGCGGACATGTCCACTGAGGGTCAAGGTGAAGGCAGATCCTAGGCCTCCCCGTGATCGCCTTCCACATCCGGTCTAGCGCCCTTGGATCGTGACGCTTTGGGTCAAGCTCACAATACGCCTCGAACAGCTCCCTGCCGTTTGCGAAGGGGCGGAAGTTGGTCATCATCCCGAACCAGAAAACGTACGGGACGGTCCCAGCCTCCTCCTCCAGCCGCTTCACGGCGGCGCAGTGGTTGATCATCTCCTGCACGCCGCCATCTGTCCCATCGCGGCACGACGGCTCCGTGGGGCCGCTCAAGGCCGCTCCTGCCAGCAGCTTCGCCTGCCGTTCGGTGTTGATACCGAAGGTGCGCAGCACCCCCTCGATGTCGTCGGTGTCCATCTCCCGGGCTTCGGTCACAACGTCGAGCTGCACGTCCTGCGGGTACGGGAGCCACGTGTTCGGGTTCAGAGCGATGGTGCCGCCGTTCTGCACCGCGTACCGCCCCTGGTACGGCAGAGCGAGCACCCCATAGCCATGTGACGGTGGCCATACCTTGTCGCAGGCGCTGTCCTGGTTCAGGTCGGACGAGACGGCGAGGGCGACGTACATCGCTCGCGCCATCCAGCTGGGCGTCTCCTTGTTGAACAGCGTGCGGACGTGGCAGCCCTTGGCGCTCTTGCTGGTGTGCACGAGCACCGGGATGTCGAACACCTGACACGCTTGCACGAAGCGCTTGGCCGCAGCCAACGGGCGCTGACCGGACACGTGTGCGTCCAGATCCAGCCCCACGGCTGTCGTCATCCCCTGGTCGTCTGCGCTCACGGCTCCGAGCAGGCGACGCCCGCGTATGTGCTCGACCACCTCTTGATCGGTGGGGGCGCGGCGAACCTGAACGTACTGGTTGCGCTGGTGGACGTAGCAGGCGAAGCGGCCTGGATGGGGGTTGAGACGACGTATGACCTGGACGGCTAGCTCAAGACGATCGGGGGTCATCGACGCCACCCACGGGCAGGAGCCTCACCTCCCTCGTCCCATGGATGTTTTTGCGGCTTTCTGTCGAGACACGTTGACCTTGCAGTAGCCATTGCAACTATCTCCCGCTCGTTGTGCCTGGACCGTCTACGATACGCAGCCACGCCCGTTCAGTCAATCATTTCGAGCCTGTTTACCGATGATTTTCTGTCCGTGACATCACGCACATCAGGTTGAATGCGTGGCGATGCGTGGCACTACGTTACGTGTCACTCAGAGTAGAGAGAGATAGCTTGAGATGCTCCTAATGCGTGGCTACCATGCCATTATGAGCGTTTACTTCATGCAAATTCCCGGGGGTGGACCAATCAAAATCGGGACGACAACAGGAACGGCGAAAAGCCGTCAGAACGAGATACAGACCGGGTGTCCATGGGAGTTGAATGTCGTCGGAGTCATTGCCGGTGGCGTTGAAACGGAGCACAAATTCCATCGTGTTTTTGCGCACTACAGAATCAGAGGAGAGTGGTTTGCTCCCGGGCCAGAGATCATTGCTCTTTTGAAACGAAGTGGATTTACGCCAGAGGAGCCGTACGACTGGACGATTTTCTATCGACGATGCCCGGATCCATCGGACATGTCGAACCTCGTCAACTCCGAAAGAGCGTCGTTCTACTACAACCCGTTGTGGATTTGCTGGCGAGCAAAGCCTCCTACAGTCTTCGAGATGGAGCACAAGGAACTCATCAGAAGCATCGTCCGACAACAAAGACCAGACAGCGTTCTCATCAATTCCGGAGCGGTGACCAGAAACATGGTCGAACTCGTCATATCTCCGTCGATAGGAACGAACGTTCTGAACTTCATCAGCCACTGCAAGTCGCTCACGTCCAAGCAGTTGCAAATCAAGTTCGGGTTCAACCAGTCGGACGTATGGCTCCCTGGATACGCCTGCATCGGTATTGGGATGGACGTGGCGATCGATAAATTCGCGCCCGTTCTATTGACCGAAGCCTTGCGCCGAGGCCCCGTCGATCCCATCGCGATCGAGCCCGACTAGAACGCTTCCAGCTATCAACCAATCCGTCGCGCGCTTTGTGTGTATAGCGCTCACATTATGCTACCTATTTTGAAATCGTGGCACGCTACGTTCACTTTTCACTTGTGGACCCCATCCATTTTCTGGCCTAATAGGGATCTACCTTACGTCGTGGCGTATTTCCCGATTCGCCATAACGCTTCGTGTTCCCAGTGAGTGCCCGTAGGGTACGAACGTTTGGATGAGACCGAGGTGTTTCCTCGAATCGGGATCTGGATCAGTTGGTGATATGTGTATCCTCGTTCCGAGAGGATGGCATCGGAAGGGGAGGACGCCGCTTCAGCGGGATGGTTGGATCGAAGCCTCTGCTTCACCCAGAACGCTAAAGCATGATCCTCGCCTGCGAGATCGGAAGGCGCTTGGGTTGAGCTTGCATTTACCACAACGCTGACGCGACCTCGTATGAGAGGATATGGATCGTAGGAACGTCGGAACGCTCGATCATGTATCCATGCGCGCGGCGACTCTTGCAAGCGGCGCGGCGCGTGCTTACCATCGGTTGTCCGATGGACAGGCAGGCGTTGGATCGGGAATGCAGGGCGCACCGGGCGCGGCTCGTCGCTGCCGCGCAGCGCATCATGGCCAGCCGCGAGGATGCGGAGGACATTGTGCAGTGGGCGTTCATCAAGGCGCTCACGGCTCCCTTCGATGGCAGGTGCAAGGTCAGCACGTGGCTGCACCACATCGTCATCATGAAGTGCCTCGAAGTGAAGCGGGACCGCTGCCGACATGCCGCCGTTGTGGTCCCCGAGTTCGAGACCAGCTGCACCATCGACAGCCTCATCGAGGCGCGGGCGAGACTGCTTAGCGTGTTGAAGCAGGTTGACGCCATGCCCGTTGTGGATCGGAGCGCCATCGTCGATGCCGTGCTTGGGACCGATGCGGCCAACGACTCGACCACCAAGAACCGGCTGTTCAGGGCGCGGCTCAAGTTGGTGGCTTGAGACGGTTGAGGTAGGATGGCAGCATGATCCAGGTTACCCGCCCCCACTCTCTCAGCGCGGACCCGCCTACGGTCGCCCAGGCCAGCTGCCCACCCGGGCAGTCCTTGTACTACCTGAACGGCCAGCCCCGTTGCGCGAAGGAGACCTCCACGGCGACCAAGGCCATTGTGGGCGTAGTCGTCGTCGGCTTCGTCGGCGTGCTGCTGTGGTTGGCGATCTGGAGGATGAAGCTCATCGCGGAGGGCAAGATGCCGTACCGGCTGCACGGTGAGCACGGCGACATGAACTTGTATCTAGGCGGAAGACAAGGATGAACCCCGCGCTTCCGTGGGCTCTCGGCATCGCAGCCATCGTAGCGATCGTGTACGCGAGCCGCGTGGGAGCCTCCAATCTGGCCCCGTGGCGCAAGGCAATGCTTGCTCGCGCCGATGAGCATGTGAAGGCTGGGACGCTCTACCAGTGGGGCGGAGGGCACGCGGGCGTAAGCTCGTGGGGCCTGGACTGCTCGGGGCTCATCATCGACTGCGCGCGCGCTGCCGGGTTCGAGATGGAGATGAACTCGAACGCGATCTGGCATGCTCTTCCGCAGGTTGTGGAGCCCACCCCAGGGGACGTTGCCCTCTTCGGAAGCGCACAGAAGGCCGTCCACATCATGCTGGTCGAGAAGTGGTACCCGCCCGAAGGGCGAGCAGCGTGCATTGGCGCGCAGAACGGCGACGTGGACGTGACAAGCCCGGAGGTCGCGCAGGAGCGCGGAGCGGTTGTCAAACGAGTCCCGGATCACCGCGTAGATACGAGATTTCTGGGGTTCTGCTCGCTTGCCGACATCGCGGAGGGGCGTCGTGCGGGGACAGCCGGGTTCTCGCTCGGACGCTTTGGCTGATCGAAGATGGCAACGACACCCGCAATCCGCCTCGGCAAGCTCCTGGACCCGATGCCCAAGCGGTGCCCGTGCGGCAAGCTCTACACCGAAGCCCAGTGGCAGAAGCTCCACTTGGTCGGCTACACGGTATTCGACTGGGGCGAAGCGATGGAGTACCGGGACTGCCCCTGCGGCAGCACCATTGTTCGGACGTGGGAAGTGGACGACAGTTGACGGGCGGGGCCGTTGCGCATACCCTACCGTTCAGGCCCACGAAGACGCATCGCGACCTTGGGCCGAAATCTGGCGCGCGGCAGACCGAGTCCTCCCCCCCTCACTTGGTGCCGCGCGTCCTCTATTTGTCATCACATCCCCTTGCCAACTATACGACCCTGCGATACCATCTGGCCCATCATGAGCCACTGGCCCAAAATCCCCGTGCAGTGGGAACCTTTCGACGTTGTGCCCGATCGCCCGTGCATGTGGTGCGGGCGCGTCGTCCCCACGCTCTACGCTGGTCCCTATCTGAAGGGCTCGACCGTGAAGGAACCCTCGTTCCTCGTGTGCGATCTGTGCTGCGGCTATCGCCCGAAGAGGATACTGCGCCTCAAGAACCAACGGCGTGCGGGCCGATATCCGCAACTCGCAGGTATCGTGCGACGTATCAACGAGGATCATGGCGATCAACCAACGGCGTGCGGGCCGATATCCGCAACCTCCGGGAAAACAGGCACCCCCTAATCGTCGTTGACACGCTGTGCGTTTCCTGCGACAACGTGCGTCATGGCTGATGACCCCACGATCGAACAGGACGAGACACTAGCAGAACAAGCCGACGAAGAGGAGACTGAAACCGGAAGCCCGACTCCCGGCGGCAGCATCTTCGAGCAATTCCGGCCTGCGCAGCCCGAGTACCGAGACGGACCGGACGGTATGCCGATCGAGAAGGATCCGCCGTGGACCTTCTCTCAGGCACTTCCTCCTCCGCTGTGCCCGCAAACGTTCTCGTGTCTGGAACAAGAGCCAGATCCAAAGAAGGGCCGGTTGACCCGGCTCGGTAAGTGCCGCTTCTACAAGAGGCAGCGCGTGATCAGCCCGGACATTCCCGACCTTGCGCTCATCGAGCGGTTCTGCACCGTCGAAGCGCTTCGCGGTATCAATGGCGCAGCGATGTGTCTGAAGGACTCGGCCATCTTCGATTGCGAGTTCCGCGATCCGCCTGATCCCGCGGCGACGAACGTGCTGGACGCGATCGACGCGGAGAAGATCGAGATCGGCAAGGCGCGCGTCATCGTCGAGGGCGCGGGCTCTGGCGATCGCGAGGCTCCGCGCAAGATCAAGGGCTACCGCATGTTCAAGACGAAGGAAGATGTGGAAGCGGGCAAGAAGGTTCTCGACAAGGATGAGTTCCAAGAGGTGACCGATGAGTGACGAGACCGAAGGCGATGTGCTGAAGATCGACATGGTGCTGGAGAATCTCGACAAGCTCGCGAAGAAGATCGACAACGACGTGAAGACCGACGAGGGGTCTCGCGATCTGCACGACTTCATCCAGGATGATCTTCTGCCGAACCTCAAGATGCTGGCCGAAGACGTGCGAGTGTGCGCCGCCGCCGTTGTGCGCCACGAAGACGCGATCGCGGATCTCGAAGAGGCCGAAGGCGCGAGCCAGCTCGAACAGGAAGACGCCGACAAGATCCTCGCCTTCGTCGAGAAGGCCGTTGAGATTTTCAAGGCGCAGCATGCGGAGTCCAAGAAGCAGGGGCTTCCGATCGCTGCGCAGCTCGCCGATCTCATCGAGCTTGGTGAATCTGTCATCGAGGGTGTCAAGGATCTCGTCATCGAAGAAGAGCCCGACGAGCCTGAACCAAACTGAGGTGGATCATGGCCGACGATCCCGTAGCGATCGAAACCAATGGCGCGCAGGCCGATATCTGCAACACGGCTTCGATGACGGATTCGCCAAGCTCGATGAGCTATCAAAACCAACGGCGTACAGGCCGATGTCTGCGACAGGTGAGGTAGCTCATGGCCGACGAACCCACGACGGCTGAAGAACAGCCGCTGCCCGAACTCCCGTTCCCCGCGCGCCGTCGATCAGGCGGTCCTGCTGCTACTTCGTACGATCCGATGGGCGGGATCGACATGGGATCGCTTCCCGAGTCGCGCGCGCCGATGGAGGATGTCGAGCGGCGTGCCGAGATCAGCCGTCGCCGCGGCGGCATGAACGTGCCGAAGTTCCCATCTCTTGAGACGATGTACAGCGCGTACCCGGATCTCCGGAAGGTCGGCAAGCTGCGCGTACAGCGCATCGAGCCCGAGTGGCATCTCGATCCCGGCACGGGGCAGCGCCAGCGCGTTTCCGGTATCGTCGGCATGCACAACATGATGATCGGCACGCAGGAGTTCTTGCGGCTCTACGGCGGGTACAAGTACCGGGTCTACGGCGTGATGGAGCAAGGTGACAGCTCGAACATGGGCGGGCCTCCCGCGCTGGTGGATGTTGCCGTTGCGGAGTTCTCCGTACCTGTCGATCCCAACATGCAGAGCCTTCCGATCGCAGACAGCGAGAGTAGTGAGGGACCTATGGTGTTCACGTTCCCGGGTGGTGGCAGCCCCTACGGAGGCGCGGGCATGCGCATGCAGATGCCGCAGCAACAGCAGCCGCAAGACTACGCGCCATTTCTGAGCTTCGCAGAGCGCATGGCAAACAGGCCGCAGCAGGCTCAGCAGGGCTTGCCCGATACGGTCTTCAGCGTGATGGGTCGTCAGCAGGAGCGCGCGATCGACTCGACCAAGGAGATGGCGCAGCAGCAAGTTGCGCTTCTGGAACGTCAGCTCGAAGCCAAGCAAGCCGAGATGATGGAGATGCGCAGGCAGATCGCCGAGATCGGCCAGAAGCCCAACGACATGGTCGAGATGGTCAAGGCCGTTGCGCTGATCAACTCGTCGGTGCGCGGCGGGGCGAACTCCGATGACATGCGCGCGGTGCAGGAGCAGCACGCACGCGAGATGGAGATGAGGCAGCGGGAGTTCGAGCGGCTGATCGAGATCGAGAAGAGAGAGAAGGAGCGCGAGGTCGAGCGCGTTCGGTCCGAGATGCAGACCCGTGTTGCTTCACTTGAAGATCGCATGCGCGACAAGGATACGATCATCGAACGCCGGGAGCGCGAGCTGAAGGACGACTTCGATCGGCGTGAGCGCTACCTTCGCGAAGAGCACAAGCGGTCGATGGAAGAAGCGCAGCGCATCGGGCAACAGCGGCTCGACGACATCCAGCGCAGTCACGATCGCGAAACGCGTATGCGCGAGGCGGTCGAGACGAACACCAAGACGACGCTCGATGCGGCGCACGGATTCGAGGTGCGCGCGCTTCAGAACCAGCTTGCCGCGACGGTGGCGGATCTCCAGAGCAAGGCGCAGCTCGTCAACGCCCACCTCGCGGAGCAGAACAAGCCGCTTCTGAACAAGGTGCAGGAGCTTCGGGAGACCGCCGTTGCGCTCGGGATCGCGACAGACGAGAAGGAAGGCGGGCCGACTCCAGAAGAGGCCGCGATGGCGGCGGCTGCGGCGAACGCGCCTTGGTATCAGAAGGCCATCCTCATGGCCATCTCCCAGGCCGACACGCTGATCCCACAGATCAAGGACTTGCTCCAGAAGGGTAGTCCTCCTGTGCAGCAGGTGCAGGTGCAGCAGGTGCCTCCCGTGCAGCAGGCTCGTCAGATGCTGCCTCCGCCCAGGCGTGTGCACCGGGTGCAGTTCGCCGACAGCGAGGGGCCAGCCGTGCAGTCTTCGTTCGACAACCTGCCGGGGCCGCAGGTGAGCGCAGACGAGCACAACCGCATGTCGTCGCGCAGTCCCGGCATGCCTCCGGTCCCGTTCAACCCGATGACGCAGCCGTCCATCACGCAGCAGCCGATGCGGCAGGCCCCGCAGCAGCCCGTGCAGCAGCCCCAGTACCCGCCGCCAGTGGTCATCGAACAGGCTCCGCAGGGGCCTGTGACGGCGGCTCAGGCCGTTGCGGCAGACACCCCCGTGTCGCAGCCCGCGGCCAAGCAGAACGTCGCGCCGAAGAAGGAGCCGTGGTCCTCGTTCGACTGGATCCCAGGGATCAACCGCGAGCAGGTTGCTGGGCTCGTGAATACGATCAAGGAGGCGTGCTCTCACAGGGTGCCGCCCGAGGTGTTGGTCAAGACATTCATCGAGCAGAACGGCGAGAGCACCGTCGTGATGATTCCCCAGGTCATCGAGAAGGACAGGTTTGTCGCGAGCCTGCGCAGTGACCCGGCGACCAGCGGGACTGTCCTGGCAACCGGCAAGGGCAAGCGCTACCTGGACGACGTGTGGCGCGTGCTCATGAAGGTGCAGGCGGAATTCATCGCCAAGCAGCAGAAGGAGCCCGAGGCGGAGGCGGCTCCGGAAGAGCCGGCTAAGGAGTAGGTGATGGGCAACGGTATTTTCGATGGGCCTGCCGAAGAAACCATTTCGATCCCCACAGAGGACATGCCAGGGTCTGCGGAGGAGCGTCGGGCCACGATCATTCTGGACGAGTTCGACATCATGCGCACCATCGGCAAGCTCGACAGAAGGACCCGCCACAGGCTGTCGGCATGGCTTCAGGCAAGCGAGGCGTTCGACGCCGTGGTGTTCCCGTGCCCTTGTGAGACAGAGGAGCGAAGGTACGGAGCGGCTGCTGAAGAACCGGCGAAGGAGTCGCACAGGGACAACCCGGTTGATGAGCGACACGCGCTTCTCCAGTGGCTACCCGATACCGTCAAAGCCGTCGTGTTTGTGAACTTCTGCGATCATGAAATTCGGCTGCTTCTCGATGGGCCGCTCGACGAAGAGGGTGCCGTTAGGCGCGCTCTCATGATCGTGGAACCGAAGGACGACGATGGGATACCGTACCAAGCTCCCATGAGCATCGTGCCGCTGCACGGTTATGTCCATTTTCCGCAGCAGATAGGCGCGTGGGTGAGCGTGGTCATCGGAACGAAGCTCTACAAGATGGAGTGGATCGAAACCATCGAGCCTTCGCAGCTGAGCGAACACTGGGGAGAGACGGTGGCCGCAAGGGCGCGCAAGGATGTCCCGTGCCCGTGCTTCCGTATCGAGCTGGAAGACGACTCGAAGGATTTTTCGCAGCTTGTCTTTCTCCGACACAAGCAGCTCAGGCGGATGTTCGAGGGGAAGAACCCTTTCGAGAAGGACGAGGAGCTTGTGGCGGAGGCGTCTCCGGAAGAACCGGCGAAGGCGTAGGTGCGGCTTGGAAATCTACAAGTGCACCCATGGGGAGGATGAGCCGACCGGGGGGCCTCGTTGTACAGAGGAAACCCCCGATGGGGTGTTCTGCCGCAAATGCGGAATCATCGTGGCCCGCTGCGGCAAGCACGGCGGGATGGCAGCGGCATCTGTCGTTGCCGAGACGCACCTCAAATGGTGCGCGCCCAAAAAGGAGAACAGCTGGTGAACGTCAAGGTCTTCGCACAGCGCATCGGTCTCGCCTACTCTGCGCTCGCTGGCAGGCTCGACGACGTGCCTGCGATGGTGAAGGAGCTGACCGAGCTTCGCGCCCGTATGCTTCGTTTGAACAAGGCGATGTGCGACCTGTCGGACCAGCGCGATTACTGGTACCGCCTCTGGAACGCGATGGGCCGGGACTTCGAGCACACGCAGAACGTCCTGTGCGAGAAAATCGATGAACTGCGAAAGCAGATCGCCGGGCAGTGGGACGGTACGCCATTCATGGACGGCAAGATCCAGGAGCACTGGCACAGCCTGCACGTTGAGCCGAAACACCCGGTGAATCCCGAGAAATGCCCGGACGGCTTCGTGGTCGAAGTCCCTCCGAAGCGTCCTGATCCCGAGAAGGTGTAACACCTCGCCCCATTTGGGCGTTTCGGAGTCTGCGCGTACAATGGGCGGCATGGCGAAGTACATCGACGTGCTGATCACGGCCTACTCGGCGAAGCCGCTGATGGGCGACTGGCTTGAGACGCTGTGGATGTACAGCGTGGGCAACGCCCCCACGCCGATCGTCACCGAAGTGCCGCTTCCCGCTACGAGCGGCATGGTTGGCAGCGGACACTACAAAGCTGCCGTCAAGTCGTTCAAGGATGAGAACGGCGGGCTGTTCGTCGCTCCTTGGCTGAAGAAGCGGGTGCTCGGGTCGTCGGGAGTTCTGAGGATCCCGAAGGGCTACACCATCGGTCGCGTGGGCATCATGGGTTTTTCAGCCGGGTGCGGCGCGGTGAGCGAGATCCTTGCGAACCCGGCGGATCGCGCGCTCGTGGACTTCGTGTACTACTGCGACGGCATGCACGCGTCGTGGGACACGAAGCTGGTGGACATGGCGCGCGCGCGTCAGTTCAACGAGCGAATCGATGGCGCGCTGGTGCAAGACTTCGTACGCGACGCTGACTTCGACAACATCAGGGCCTTTGCCGCCGAAGCGGCCAAGGGCAAGCAGTGCATGGTCGTGTCGCACTCGCAGGTGGTGCCGGGTGATGCCTACGCATCCACCACGGAAGCCGCCACGAAGCTGATCTCGCTGGTCAAGCAGGACGTTGGCGACTATCGGCCCGAAGGGTCTCTGTACCCAGCCGCACTGTTCGTCGAGGAAGGGGCGCGGGAGAGCTGGCCCGTTGGCTACAATACCGACGAGCAGGGCACGTACTGGACGGAGCCGTACCCGGCGTGGCAGGGGTGCCCGCACAAGGCGATGTTTCGCGCGCCCTACGGCGTCACGCGCGCCGAGGCCATCGGCAACTTCATCACGCTTGGGGTCGCCGTGAAGGATCAGTCACCCGAACCAGGGTGCAGCCGCGCTGTCATCAGCAGCGGCCCGGCCCACGAGTTCCAGGCCGAGGTGATTCAGCGCGAAGTCGTGCGCACCGTGCTCGCCGAACGCTGGAAGACTGAATGCACCAAGGGCGCGCTCGAAGGGCTGTCCGGAAAGGTTCTCGGGCTGCAAGCTGCCGCTTCGCTAGTCGCGCCCAGGCGAGGCCCCACGGGGACCATCATCAAGCGCAACCCGAAACGCTTGGTGCCGATAGGCCTATCCGCATTCGGACAGGATGACGCCGAAGCCTGCGTCATGGAGGGCGTGTTCACGAACCTGTTCAGCCTGGACGAAATCGAGCGGGCCAAGCTGATCGCGAAGGCCAAGATCGTCGGCGGCTTCGCGCTCGTCGGGCTCATCGGCAAGCTGCTGTGGGACAAGTACACGGAGTAGAACATGACGTACCTGTTGGCAATCTGGGCATGGATCTCGGCTCACCCGCTGGAGGTCGCGGTCATCGCGTGGGCGATCTTCAACGTCGCCTGGGCTCAGCTACCCCAGCCCAAGAACCACACGATGGCGAGGGTCTGGAACGGACTGCATGCGGCGCTCCTTCTGGTCGTCACGCCCGCCATGAGCAAGGGGACGTTCAAGCTGCCGTGGCTTCTGGATGTGATTGTGAAGGCGCTGCTGAGCGCACAGAAGGCATCGCCCGCCGCGCCTCTGTCAGACGACAAACCAACCGCGAAAGACGCAGGTAACAACGATGGCCCCTCCGGAACCTCTTGAGACAACGGTCGCGAAGCATAGCGTGATTCTCGCGGCGCATGGTCGTGAGCTGAAGGAGATCAAGGAAGGACTCCAGGGTGTGCGAGACAGCGGCGGTGAGATCACGGAGATGTTCGGCAAGATCATGGCCGCAACCACGCATGCCGCGGACGGTGTCATCGCGCTGAACTCCACACTGACCAGCCACACCCAGCAAGTGGATCGGCGCTTCACCGAGATGAAGCTCGATCAGGACCGCGTGTGTTCGCTCAAGCACGGCGGGATCGAGCAGCGGCTCGGGGCGGTCGAGCAGGGCAAGACGGACATCACCAAGAAGTTGGAGGACATGTCCGAGAACAGCAAGGTGTTCTATATCCGAGACCTGGAGAGCAAGCTGGGAGCGGCGCACGCGAGCCAGATGGTGCTCAAGACGCAGAAGTTCGAGTGGAGCAAGGCGCGGTTCACAGCCGTTGTGGGCCTCGCCATGCTCATCGTCGGATCGGTGGCGACCTACGCGGTCAACGTCGCGGTCGCCAGGACAACGTCGAAGCCGGTCCCGGCGGCGAGTGCGAGCAAATGACGCTGACCCGCCAACAGCTCGCAGGAGGCCTCATCGTTGGGCTGGGCGCGATCGCCGCAATCAAGATCGTCCAGGACGCTCCGGAGATGAGCAACGAGGATGTGGCGCAGGCCAAGAAGGCAGCTCTAGGCATGGGCAGCTTCGCCGTGGTACTGTACCTCGCGTGCAAGCAGCTCAAGTGGGGCTTCTGCAAAGATATTGGGGCAGGCTGAGGAATGAGCAACGCAGTGCAGATGGTTCGTCACCCTCGCGTGCAGCATGTGCAGTACGCGCTGGTCGGGATGCGGCGCGGGCAGATCCAGATCCACGCCGAGTGCGACAAGTGCGGCGAGCTATTCGACTGGGTCTGCATTCGTGGCCCCGACATGGCCTACTGGCGCATCGAGCACTTCGCGAACTTTCACACGCACGACATCGTGCCGCGGATCATGCTGCCGCCGATGCCCGAATAGGAGGACAGGATGCGACATTTCTTCGTTTCGTTCATGCTTGGGCTGCTGGTGGTGACCGGGCTGATCGGCGCGGCGATCACCACGTCGGGATGCAACAAGTGCAACGTCGTGATGCCGGTGCTGGTGAAGACCGAGAGCATCGTTGCGGATGCTGCCTTCGCGCTCGCGCAGGTGCAGAGCATCGTGGACACGGTGCCCATGCCCGAAAACGTGAAGGGCCCTTTGCGCGACGCCCTGGCGAAGGCTGGCGCGGGTCTGAAGGCCGCGAACTCGGTCCTGGTGGCCTGTATCGAGATGTGCAAGGCCCCCGACCTGAAGACCGTCTTTGCGGAGTTCAACAGCGCCTGGGCCGACGTGCGGTCCCTGCTGACGCTGTTCGGCAAGAGCGGGAAGGGCGTGGAGTTCAGAGCGGGAGCTTCGCTTGCGCCAGCCCAGCCCGGCGAGCTTCTCATCGCGGACCCGATCGCTTTCAGTTTCCGGTGATCCTGCGGTAGAATCAGGCCTATGTACGAGATGTACCGGGTCTACCCCAAGGCTCCTCCCGTTCGCAGACTTTCAGCCGCCCCGAACCTTCAGGGGCTCGGGTTCAGCGTCACCGGGTCGCTGGACGTGTCGGCGCTCGCGAGCCAGCTGACCCAGCAGATCCTGGGCGCGGTGTGGCCCCCCGTCGAGGAGAAGATCAATCAGGTCGTCCCCGTCGTGGCGAACATGGCGATCGACGTTGCGAAGGCACGCCTGCCCGAGCTGATCGATACGGCGAAGCCGAAGCTGGCCGAAGTGATCGACACGGTGGTGAAGCCGAAGATCCCGGGACTTGTGGATGCAGCCAAGCCGAAGATCCCTGAGCTTCTGAACATCGCGCTGCCGATCGCCGAGAAGCGGATCAACACGCTGGCCGCAGCCTACGAGAAGAAGTACATGGGCATCGTGCTGACGATCACCAAGTACGCCAAGCCGATCGCCATGGGCGCAGCCGTCGTCGGCGTGCTCGTCGCGGCGGCGTCGATCAAGACGCTCATCTCCAAGTAAGGTCATGGCTCGCAAGCGTTTCAGCAACGCGGACGTGAAGCACATCGCTTCGCGCCTGGGCGTTGCGCTGAACGACGATCAGGTCGAGCAGATGGTCGTCGGCATGTGGGTGGAGCAGGAACACGCCGACATCGCGCGCGGGGATCCCTTCGTCTACTTTGCCATCGCAATGGCGCACATTCGCGAGAACGAGCACTACTACACGTACCTCGTCGAGATGGAGACACACGCGGACGGTGGCCAGTGCGTGTGCAGGATCAAGAACGGGGTGTTCGCGTTTCCGCCCGACCACAAGTGGGGCTCCCGCGTGCCAAGCGGCGGGGCCATGTGCGCCAACTGCGGGTGGCTCAACCGGCAAGCGCAGTGCGCGAACGTCGGGTACCAGAACTGGCGGCTTTCGACGGGTATCAAGCCGAAGGATGCTTCCAAGTTGCCGTATTCTCCGCAGATGTTCTGCTGCGATCTGTGGCAGAGCGAGCGGTAACCAATACGATCTCGCGACAGGCCGATGGCGGGGTCGCGCCGCGTGTCGAATTTGGCGAGTCGTTGTAGAATCCTGGGCATGGCTGGCCGAAGGAGTCGAAGCGCGCGACGCAACTGGTCTGCGGACCCGGTGACGCGCCAGATCCTTGAGTTCATGGTCAGCCAGTGGAGGGCGTCTGCGGTTTGCGAGCCGACGCTCGTGATGATGAGCATTGCGAAAGCGAGCGGGCTTGCCACCGGGGCAGATACACCGGGGGCTCCGTACGACGACGAAGACGGCACGTTCCGGTTCACGCTGGACCCGCGAGGAGCGCTTAGCAGGACCGTGATCTACCACTACGACACCGGCAAGATGCAGATCGCGACGCGAGACATGTTCACGGGCGAGCGTGCGAAAGAGGACTACGATCCGAGGAAGATCGCTTTGGCAATGAAGGCGGTTTCGGACGAGACGGTAGCTAAAATCGGGAAGCCGACCATCACCGTGTACCGAGGTCTTCACAGCGCGCACGGTGGCAAGCTCTTGTCATCGAAGGTCGGAACGATTGTCGAGACGAGGCCTCTTGAGTCGTGGACGCCATCGTTTGAGGCGGCGACAGAGTACGCGTATGGCAAGCACGTGATGACGGTCGTGCGCGGCAACCCGGTTGTGGCAGAGCTGACGTGCCCGACGACGGATGTGTTTGTGACGACAGAGCATTCGGAATGGCTCCTCGCCGCCCCTACCGCGCATGACAGGGAGACGGTTTTGTTCGGCAGGAGAATGAGAATCGTTGGGCATCGGGAGGGGAACCCTCCGGTGGTTGAAGTCGAGACGATATAGGAGTTGTCATGATCTGTTATGTTGTTATCGAGCAGCCTTTCAACAGGTGTTATAAGCACAACTTGCAGATGATTCTTGATTGTTTCAAGAGAGAAGACATCAAGAGCGCAGATCCGTATCTGCGGACAACCGCGCCGATGGGTTCGACGAAAGGCGAGAGAGAGATCACACAGGTTGTGGTCGAGTGCTCTGACCCAAGCGAGAAAGCCTGCGAGTCCGCTGTGCGAGACAGGCTGTCTGAGCGTCTTGGCAAGTCCTACACGGTTTTCGCACAGGAAGTACCAAGCGCGTGGGCGAAGAAGAACGCTTGTCACAACGAGACTCCCCAGCGCTCTCACGTCAGCGCTCGCGTAGTTCAAGCCGCTGTGCCTCGCATCGAAGCCTTGAAGGCTGCCACGGTCGCGCAGGAAGCGGAGAAGTTCGCGACCGACTCCCGCGGCGTCAACGTCGCGGGCTTCCCCGGTGCCAAGGTCCGCATCCTGAAGAAGTGCGCCTACTGGTCCGAGAAGCGTGGGGCTCCGATCCTGGTCGTCGAGCTTTCGGCACCGGACGAACCCGCGTGGCACCGCATCTTCGAGGGCACGCCGGATGAAGTGAAGTCGTTTCTGTCAGGCCGGGCGGCACCCAACGCCTACAGTCGCTTGACGGATCCCAAGGCGCAGGGCTGGAAGCCCCCAAATCGGTGCGAGTACACGTGGAAGAGCGGCAAGCGAACGTTTATGTGCACCAGGGAGAAGGGGCACAGTGGACAGCACATGGACTCGCTGTGTGACGATGCGACGCAGCGTCTGATCCCGAACGCTCGCCACGGCTACTCCTTCCTGGACCCCACGAACCGCTGCCAGTTCGCGTGGCAGGCGGGAAGCCGGTGGCACTATTGCACGCTGCACGAGGGCCACAAAGGTGAGCACTACGACTCGCTGACGGACAAGACGCACCAGCGGTGAAGGAGAACGATCGTGAAAATGTCAGATGGCAAAATTCGCTGCGTTGTTCGAGTGGAAAGCTCCGTCATCTCCGAGACGAAGCGCTACTACCAACTTGTGGACGCTTGGGCTCCGCAGGACGTACTTGCGAAGGGTATGGACTTCAGCAAGCAGAAGGGTCACGAAGACCAACTGGTGACGATGGTGAACATCGACTGCGTAGGGCCGAATTTCTCCGCGTGTGAGGAAGCTGTCACGAGGAGGCTTCAGCACACGTTCGGCAACGGACCCGGGCTGGACTTCTGGGTGAAGGCGTTCGACTGGAAGTAGGAAGACCCACATGCCCCGCCCCATCTTGATCACCGACTTCTCCTGCACGCCGACGATCTGCGGACCGCTTCTGAGCGAGCTGTGGCCTGACGAATCTGTGCGCCCGGTCGTGCTGTCGATCCCCGTCTCTGCTGCGGGCTCGGACAACCATCAGGCCTGGGTCAAGAACTACCAGGACGCGCACGGTGGCGAGTTCCTGCGTCCGTTCATCGAAGAGCATGGCGCAGACCCGAGCGGGCTCATCGGACTTGTGGGCTTTTCCGCAGGCGGCTGGGGCATCGGACAGATCATCAAGAACACGGGTGACTCCGATGCGGTGAGCGCGTTGTACGTGGTGGATGGCATGCACGGCGGGTGGAAGGGCGCGCAGCCCTCGTACGCAGAGCGAGCGAAGGGCGAGACCTGGAGGGTCACGAAGGTTGGGCAGCACTGGCTCGATTTCGCCTCCAGCGCGTCGCGCGGCGAGAAGATGATGATCGTCACGCACTCCAAGATCCTGCCGCCCACCTACCCAGGGACGCGCGAGACGGCCCTGTCGTTGGGCGACAGCGTGGGCGCGAAACCGATCGACATCGACCTGGGCATCCCCGTTGCGGAAGCGATTGGGATCGGTGCGCTGTTCATCCTGGGCGTGTACCCACCGGACTTCCCGCCCGACGACAAGCAGGCGCACATCTACCAAGCCAACGAGTGCCAGGAGGCCGTGTGGCGCACGCTGCTGGCCCCGTGGGCGCGCGGTGAGCTGGTGTTCGCTAAGGGTGGGGGCAGCGCGAAGGTCGCGGCTGTTGTCGGCGGAGCGATCGTTGGTTTCCTGCTCCATCAGTTGTGGAGGAAGGCGGCGTAGCATGGCAACGCGGTACATTGGCGACGCGAAGATCCGGGTCGAATATCTTGGTCGATCCAAATATTCCGGTACGGTGGAGGTAGGTGGCATCAAGATCGGTTTCGAGGATCAGGCCCCAAAGTCATGGGAGGACGAGTACGGCACTGTCGTGGATACGCGAGAGCCAATGGCGTACGACCAGATCGCCGCCATGGCTGTCGGGTCGATTGTGTCGTTCTCTACGGCTGCTCGCGAAGCTGGTGAAGAGCGGCCTCCGTGGGGGCCTAGCACTGCCGACGCGGACGCGATCGAGAAAGCGACACGAAAAGCGCGCGGGGGGAAGTTCGGGTACGATGTGGAACGTAGCCGTCCCGCGGCGGTAAGGCGATCCGCAAAGGGCGTCGCGTTGCCAGAGGAAGTTCGTCGGTTCGTGGAAGCCGTATTCGACAACGCGGCGAAGTCGTGGAGCGCGGACGACAACATGTCCAAGAAAAAGTGGCTCAGCGATCCGGCAAACCAGCGGTTTGTTACGGAGCTACTTCACATCACTGTTGATGACGAGGGTGTGTTCGAGATCGCGGACAATTTCGAGCGGTTCTTCGACACCATCTTCATCTACTCCCCGGATGGAAGCTGGTCATACAGGCGCATGTTCAGCGAAGACGATCCGAAACCGTATTCGTTCGCGCAGGCCATGCACGACGCGTCGATCATGTACACGGGCTAACCCATGGGTGCAGCAATTCCTCTCCGCGAGATCGCAACTCCTTCCACCCCGGCGGGGCGGCGCGAGGTCATCATCGCGAACGCCAAGAGCATGATCGGCCTCTCGGCGTGGAGCGGCAACCCTGCGGCGCGTGCGGAGTTCGAGGACATCCTTGGCCCCCTACCTCCTGGTGCCTACTGGGACCTGGACCGGCCCTTCCACGTCGAGAACTACGAGACGTACGCAACGGTTGGCGTCTCCACCTGCGGCCTCGTTGTGCGTGGCAACCAGCGGCGAAGCGGGGTCGCAGACCCGAACCTGTGGCTCCCCTACGAAGCTGGCACAGCGTTCAGCGGCGGCAACAACAAGGGCTTCATCGACTTCGCCCGGAAGTTCGGCGCATGGAAGGCCGACTGGTCCTTCTTCCCCGGCTGCTACCTCGTCGTCGGCTCGGGCCTGCTCACGCACACGTTCACCTGCGTGGACATGAACGCCGCGGAGGACTGGCTTCAGAGCGTGGATGGCGGAGACACCGACAAGGATCACGGCGGGCTCCAGTACATCAGCACGAAGAAGCGCAAGCTGTCCGAGATCCAGTACGTGGGGCACGTGGACCCCGACCTTCTGCCGTTCCGGCCCAAGTGCCTCGTGCCCCCGAACTACGCAGGCGGCTTCTCGACGGGGAAGATCGTCACCCTGCTCGTCTTCGCCGGGCTCGGATACCTCGCTGGAAAGCACTTCGGACCGCAGATCATCAAGCGCGCGGCCTGATCCGTTCCCTGTTGACAGGCCCCTTTCGACGCTTTACGCTCTCGTATATTCCCAAAGCGAGGAGATCGTCGATGCGCGGAATCGCAACGTTCACATTTCTCGGGCGGATCGCCAAAGATCCGTCGATGAAGACGCTTCTAAACGGGCAGAAGCGGCTCCAGGTCGTTGCTGCCGCGAACATCCCCTACTTGAAGAACGACAAGTGGGAGGAGGACACGACCTGGGTGACGTTCGCGTGGTTCGGGGACTTCGCCGTGAAGATGGCCGACAGGCTGCGCAAGGGGATGTGGGTCCACGTTGTGGGCGAGATCCGATCCTCGATCGAGGAGATCGACGGCAAGCGAATCACTCGGTACAACTTCCGGCCCAAGCAGGTGGTGCCGTTCGAGGTCGTTACGCAGGCGATTCGAGATCAGCTCGGGGGCGATGTTCCGGAGGGAGACGGAGGAAGCGATGACTGAAAAGAAGAAAGCTGTGGTGGAGACCGCCGACCTTGACCGGGCCGCGCGTCTCCCGGACGAGTACCCAGAGGCCCCGCCAGCTGGCTACACTGACCAGCAGGATGGGGCCGATGTGCAGGCCTCCAAGGAGGCTCTGCTTGCGGGTGTGCTCCTTGGCAAGCTCTCCAAGGGAGACGTGGACGTGCTGTACAAGGTGCTCGCGCCGCTGAGCAAGAAGATGGGCTGGTACGCCTCACGGTACTGGGCAATGCAGGACAAGATCAGCTGGTACAAGAACGAGAACACGCGGCTGCTGAAGAAGTGTCGCGAGTACGAGCAGCGCTTCAACATCTCGGCGGAGGCCAGGGAGCGGGAGCCGGGAAAGTGAGCGGCGAAAAGAGGTACGTCATAACGGGTGGCGCAGGCTTCATCGGATCGAACCTTGTGCGCATGCTGCTCAAGGAGCCCGAGGTCAGCGTGTACATCATTGACGCGCTTACCTACGCGGGCAGCATGGAGAACCTCGCCGACGTGGCTGAAGATCCTCGGTTCGAGTTTGCGGATCTGGACATCAGGACCGGCAATCTCTACAACGAGATTGCGTGGTTCAAGCCCACGGTCGTGTTCCACCTCGCCGCTGAAACCCACGTGGACCGATCCATCGACGGGGTCATGCCGTTCGTGTCAACCAACGTTGCGGGCACAGCGAGGATGCTCAACGCCGTGAAGGACTACTGGAGCAGCGGCAGCGGCTGCTCAGGCTCGTGCCGATTCATCCACGTCTCCACCGATGAAGTCTACGGGTCGCTTGGGATGGATGACGCGAAGTTCACCGAGAACAGCCCGTATGCTCCCAACTCACCCTACGCAGCGACGAAGGCCGCGTCGGACCACCTCGTGCGCGCGTACAACAAGACCTACGGGATGCCGACGATCATCACGCACTGCTCGAACAACTACGGCCCCTACCAGTTCCCCGAGAAGCTCATCCCGCTCACGATCTTGAACGCCATCGAGGGCAAGCCCATCCCGGTCTACGGCAACGGCATGAACGTGCGTGACTGGATCCATGTGGACGACCACTGCGAAGCGCTCATACGTGTGGCGACCGATGGGACGCCTGGGGAGGTCTACAACATTGGTAGTAGCCAAGAGCGGAACACGCTACAGGTCGTGCATTCGATCTGCGACGCGCTCAGCTGGCTACGAGAGAACCAGAACGGATACCGCAGGCTGATCGGGTTCGTGACGGATCGCCCGGGGCACGACTTTCGCTACGCAATCGAAGCATCGAAGCTGTGGAGGCATACGGGGTGGTTGCCGAAGCGCGACTTCGAGAAAGACATACGCCACACCGTCCGCTGGTACCTGGAGCACCTGGACTGGTGCGAGAAGGCCAAGGCAAAGTACAACCGCGAGCGCTTGGGGCTCGGCGTGGGGCCGAAGTGAAGGGACTCGTCCTCGCGGGGGGTTGTGGAACCCGACTTCGTCCGATCACGTACAGCGGAGCGAAGCAGCTCGTGCCCGTGGCGAACAAGCCGATCCTGTTCTACGTCATCGAGAGCCTCGCGCGCGCGAGCGTCAGGGACATCGGGGTGATCATCTCGCCCGAGACCGGGCTTGAGATTCAGCAAGCGCTCGGGGACGGAACTAAGTGGGGCGTGAAGTTCACATTCATCCGCCAGGAGCAGCCTGCTGGGCTTGCCCACGCGGTTCTGGTGGCGAAGCCGTTTCTGGGCGACAGCGACTTCTGCATGTACCTTGGAGACAACCTGATCGGCACGTCGATCGTTGCTCCGGTCCAGGAGTTTGTATGGCAGAAGGGCGTGGACGCGGCGGTCATGCTCAAGGAGGTCTCGAACCCGGCATCGTATGGCGTTGCTGTCCTCAACAAGGATGGCGGGATCGTCCAGCTGATCGAGAAGCCGAAGGAGCGCATCTCGAATCTCGCTCTCGTGGGGATCTACTTGTTCCGCGCGCGCATCTTCGAGGCGATCGATCGAATCAAGCCGTCGAAGCGAGGCGAGCTGGAGATCACCGATGCGATCGAGGAGCTGATCGAGATGGGCGGCAAGGTCGGCTACTCGATGGTCACATCGTGGTGGCTCGACACCGGCAAGAAGGACGACCTCCTGCTCGCGAACGACACGGTTCTGGACAGCCTCCTGGAGTCTGGTAGCGCAGGGGCGCACATAGATGAGAAGAGCAAGCTGTGGGGCCGCGTACGCGTTGGCAACGGGGCCATTATCCAGAACTCCACGATCCGAGGCCCGGTCATCATCGGTTTGGGCGCGAGCATCTGCAACTCAAGGATTGACCCATTCACGTCGATTGGCGACAGAGCGTGCGTCGTCGAGTCTACCGTGTCGCACTCGGTCATCATGGAGGACAGCCGGATTGTCGGCGTGCCCCGCCTGGAGGATGCTCTGGTCGGAAGGCGCGTAGTCATCAAGGACACGCTGGCGCACAGCGGGCTGTCTCTCACCGTTGGGGACGACACGGTCATCACGTGCGGCAGGAGGTAGTTGTGGAACTCAAAAAAGAAGGCAACTGGTTGGAGGGTATATACTTTGCGATCCTGAGCAAGCACACGGACGATAGGGGCTGGCTGTGCGAGCTTCTTAGGCACGACGAGATCAAGCGGTGCGCGAAGTGGGCGAACCTGAAGTTCGCGTCCGACAACATCCCCGTTCCTGCCATGTGCTACTTGTCCATGACCGGCCCCGGCGTTGACCGCGGGCCGCATGAGCATAAGGAGCAGACGGACATGTTCTGCTTCACAGGGCCGTCAGACTTCTTGATCATGCTCTGGGACAACCGGAAGGGCTCGCCCACGTACGGCAAGTCGATGAAGCTGTGGATGGGCGATTCCAACCCGTGCATGCTGATCGTTCCCCCGGGGGTCGTGCACGGGTACCGCAACGTGGGCGCGGTTCCAGGGCTCGTCGTGAACTTCCCAGACCGGCTTTACAAGGGGATGAATCGCGATGGCGATGTGGACGAGATCCGCCACGAGAGTGATCCGAACTCGCCCTTCCGCATGGGCTTCTGATAAAGAGCAGCACCGACGACGCGGAGGGGGGGGCCGCGTCAGCCGGTGCCACTGCTTCAAGAGTACCACAACGATTCAGGGTTGCCACTGCCTCGACGGTGCGGCGTTGCCGCCGTCCTGGCGCGCGGCGAACGAGTCCCCACCGTAGCAGCACATCCCAGCCGGGCACCCGCTGCCGACCTCTCCGCCGCACACGAGATCGTTCCAGCAGCAGCTCAGCGGCGCTGTCGAGCACGCATGCGCCCGGGTGCCGCAGGGGTACTCGGAGGAGACGGGGTTGTGGACCGGATTGCAGTTGCCGCAGCCGCAGACGAAAGTGCAGAGCAGGACGAGGGCGAGTCTCATGCGATCGATGGTATCACAGCCAAGTCTCTTCGATCACCGGATCGTCGTCGGGATGCCGCACGATGCACTCCAGCCCAGCGGGGACTTGGGCACGGGCCTGCTCCAGGGTGTCGGCCAGCACCGCTCCGGTTGAGTCGGGCACGCCCACCGGAACCCCTGGCAGGATGTAGTGCTTTCGCACAACCCACTTGCCAGAGTGGTCCGAGGTGGTCGGGCGGTAGATCACGTACAGGATCACGGCAGATCATCCGGCGGCGGCTCTTCGTCGCGACCGTTGTTCGTCGGTTCCGCCTCTGCCTGCTGCGCAACCCGGCCTCGCATCCTGCTCACCCGTCCCTGGGCTGGCTGGCCGCGCTTGGCCACGACGATCTCCTCGCCGGGCTCGATCACGCCCTGCTCAGCCGCGTCTTCGAGCGCGAGAGCCTTCTCCGCCTCGACTGACCTGGGGCTCTGCTTCAGGGTGTTGCGAAGGACGGTCTTCGCCGCCATCTGGTCGTACCACTTCGTCCACGGCGAGTCGGGGTCGCTCGACCCGCGGGACATGGCGCGCACCTTGTCCACGTCGAACCTGGACATGACACCGACGATCCTACCGCCGTTCTGGAGGCTGATGACCGCATACGCGGCGATCACCTCACCGGGATGATCGCTTCCCAGGAACCTCTTGTGCACAACGAACGGAGTGGACCCCTCGTCGTACTCGAACTTGTCCTTCTCGCAGACCGCCCTGGCGTGGACACTGAGCACCTTCGGATGCTGCAAGGCGAGCTTGACGAGGCCGCGGTAGCCGGTGATGAGTTTGGCCCGCTTGCCGCGTCCGTGCTTCTTGTCCTCGAACGGGATGATGTGGGCCTCCTGACTCGACACGTCGAGCGACAGCCCCAGCTCAGCGGCGTGCACGAAGCACCAGAAGATCGAGACGGCGTTGGTGTCCGCGAGGCTGGGCGTGCTCTGAATGGCCACCAGCGTCTTGGCAACGAGCTGCTTGAAGTCACACGACTTCGGCAGCGCAGGCTCGATGAGCGCCCGCGCCCTCTCGATCTGGGATTCCACGTCCTTGCGCAGGAGCGTGATGGCGGAGTCCTTCTGTTCTACGTTTCCGTTGGTCATGTATTAGATTCCCCTTCGTCCTTTGGTGGATTCAAGAAGTCGCGCACCGACTCGTCCAGAGTCAGCGCGATCATGTTCATCAGCTGCCCGGCGCGATCTGCGTCACCAGAGGTGTCCTGGATTGCCAAGCCCTGTACGAGTGCTGCGCCTTCTCGCGCAAGAGACGCGAGCGACCTAGCGTATGGCTCAGGGTTGGCGGTCATGTAGTGATCGGCCCCAAGGGCTAGGCCGAACTTGTAGCCGTCGCCGGTCCGCATTGCCGCAAGGCTGCGAGGCCGACGCGCAAGAAGCGCCCAGTAGAAGATCGCCCCGTCCAGCAGCGAGTCGAACGCTGCAAAGCGCATCACGGTGCTGACCCACTTGCCGTTGAGCGACCCATCGCCGTTGCGCTGCTGCTCGGAGCAGACGATCTGCCAGTAGGGGACGGACTCGTAGTCCTTCGCAGCGATGGTGATGTTGCCCAGGTTGAAACACCGGCAGCTGGAGATCACGCCGTGGGCGTCCCTGCCGCACTCCAGCACGTTGTGCGCCCATGCGCAGGCAAGGCACGGATCCGCGGGCGTCTCGCCGAAGTAGGCGAGATGGGCGCGGCACAGCGCAGTGGCAAGCTCTTCCTGGGTGAACTTGGTGACGATCGTATCAACCTTCGGCATGGTAGTCTCCTCAGACTGGTCGTACCGAGAATGGCAGGGCGGCGCAATCCTCAAGGGGCATGCGGCGGATCCATCGCTTGTTGGCGCTGTCCCAGTGAAAGCCAAGTTCCTTCGCCTTGTCTCTCTCCTCGAAGGACACCAGCGCCTGCACGAGCGTCTGTGGGCGCAGCCCCCTGGCGAGCATTGCCTGAACGTCGTGGCCGAGTTCGGCACAACGCGTGAGCAGACGGGCTAGCAGCAGACAGTCCGAGAGCGCGCGATGAGGATCGACGACGGCGAGACCATGCTCCAGGGCGAGCGAGATCAACGAGGAGCCGGGCTTGGCCTGCTTGGGCCACGTGATCCCGTCGCAGGTGTCGATCCAGGGGAGATTGTACAGCCTCTCCGCTACGGTCTTCTCCACCCACTGGTAATCGAACGACGCGTTGTGGGCGAGGACAGCGTCGCACCCTATGCTCATGGCGTTGGCGATGTTCCAGACATCCGTTGGCCACTTACTGGAGAGCGACAAGATGGCCGATGGAATATGGTTGATCGCCTCGGCCTTGTTGTCGTCGGTAGAGCTGACGACGCACGAGAATGCTTCGACGACACTATGGTTTGGCACGTTGTAGCCGACCGCGGCGATTTCGATCACAAAGTCCGAGTCCGGGTCCAACCCAGTCGTTTCCACATCACAGATCAAGACGTTCCCCAACATGTTTCCTCCTACTTCTCACCCTTCATCGTGACGCGAAGAACCCGGTTCGTGCCCCTGTACTTCTCGATCGTCCCCTGCGGCACCTTGAGCGCTTCGCAGAGCTTCTTGTAGTCCACCTGCCCGCGCGAGGTAAGCCACGTCGCCTTGCCCCACGACCCCTCGATGCCCGCGCCGCTGCCGATGATCGTCTTGAGCTGCTGCGAGCACGTCTCACGATCTTCATCGGCTTCGGCCTTCAGAGCGCAAGCGTCCTTGTAGCTGCGTGCGATCTGCTCCGCTTCTGCTGGAGCGGGCACGAGATCGACGACCTTCGCATCCGGGAAGGTTTGGTTCAGGAAGCCCTTGTACGACTCGCTGCCGTCAGGCTCGGGGGTGGCCTTGCCCACCACGTTGCGGGCCCAGAAGCGTTCCGCTGTCTTGACGGCATGATCCAGGAACGCGTCGTCCCTGTCGATATTGAAGACCCGGAAGCTGGTGCCCCCAAGCTGCGCAGCAACGTCGCACCGCTTGTAGTGCTCCGTCACGAACATCTGCCACTGCACCTGACAGTAGACGTACGTCGGCAGGCGGTCCGCGTCACATTCGACCTCGGGCTCGTCATTACGCAAGAGCCACTTGTCCATGGCTCTCGGACCGACGAGCTTCACCTCAAGAAGATGGTGCGCCTTTCCGCTCATGGCATCCAAGCCACTGGCGCTGATGAAGGACACGCCCGCATCGTTCTCGAACACGTACCTGTCCGGGGTCGCCAGGGCCCACTCGCACTGCTTGCTGCGGATGGTGACCGTGGGCTTGTAGATGCGCCAGTGCTTGCCGGTCGGGCACTGCGTCCTCTTGTAATACTGCGCGACCGCGGACTCGAAGGCGTTGCCCATGTCCGCGCGCTCGCCGCCCGGCTTCTCCAGCGGCGTGTAGCCCATTTTGTCCATCCACACGTCGATGGGCTTGTGCCAGGGGTTCTCACCAAGGATGGCGGAGATGTCCGTTGCCGTGATGCCAGAGCGGCGCATCTTGAGCTGTGCGAGCGAAAGTCCCATGCGGCTTGAGAGTATCCATCTGTCCAGCGGAAGTCAATACGGATGCGTTGACTTTTTCATACGGGCGCGTATATTGGCCGCATGGAACTACCTTCCGCAGGAAGAATGCTCAGGGACTGGCTGGTGTCGGGGCGCAAGTTCGGGCGCAGTCAGAAGTGGCTGGCGGAAACGCTGGGTGTCAAGCAGCCGACCGTGTACAGGTGGCTCAGCGGAGAGAACCGCCCGGACACGACGTACAGGCTGGCGATCCAGTATCTGACGAAGGGGAAGGTGAAGCTGCGCGCGTGGTTCTATCCGAAGGAGACGCGGGTCGCGTACAAGTTCAAGAAGGAAGAGAACCGCAAGGCGGTCGGCGGGGGGTGTGCATGAAAATCCGCGATGTCATCGAGACCGTTGAATGGCTAGAGCCGCAGAAGATGCGGCTGTACAAGGCTCCGGTGGGCGCAGACGATTGCGGTCCTTTGGACGCATCGCTGTATGTGCGGGCTGAGCCGAAGGATCTTGAGGTGGCCGGGTATGTTCTGCGCAGCGTCTCCGAGGCGCGCGTGAGCACCGTTCGCGACAACGCCTTGGCGGATTTGAAGAGCCGTCTCGCCGAAGTCGTCCCCGCGCCGCCGCAGGGGGAGCCGGTCGGGTGGGTTGCCATCAGTAGCAGTAACGGACAGCCGCTGTGGATGCCATCGTCGGACTATAGGCACGACATGCAGGCCACTCTGTACCGAGACAACGACAACCCGCACGACCCCGTGACGTTCAAACCAGTATACCTACAGACGCCCCCTCCCTCTCTCTGCCCGTCTTGTGCCTCCGCCCCTGCGCAGGAGACCGTTCCTGGGCTCGTGCAGTACAACGCCGCCATTGCAGAGCGCGACGCCGCGCAGGCACGGGTGAGGGATGCGGAGGATCTGATCGCCTACCTTCGCATCGAGGTCGGAGGCGTGAAGTCGGAGCGTGACGCCGCCCTCGCCTCCCAGCGCAAGGCCGAGAAGGAGCGGGATGAGTACAAGGCGGAACTTCGCGAGACGTGCACAAGGCTCACTGTCGCAGTGTCGGCGCAGTGCAAAGCCGAGAAAGAGCGCATCGAAGCAGACCGGGGACGCGCCCAGTGGATCGAAACGGCGCAGTATCAAGCTCGTCGCAGGACCGAGGTAGAGAAGGAACGCGACGCCATGCGCGCGGTGGTCGAGGCGGCGCGGAAGTGTGCCGGTTGCAACGGGTGTAGCAAGGCGTCGTGTCCGATGCATGCCGCCTCCCCCGCTGCCGACCCTGCCACTGTGCAGCCCTCACCCACCGACGACGGCACCGACTGGAAGGGCACCGCGAGCGCGTTTCGCAAGCTGGCCGATGCGTGCGAGCCAGCGGCGCAGCGGACGTGCGAGAGTCGGTGCGCCGCCTTCGATCCATCGAAGTGCAAGGTGCTCACGTTCGACGGCTGCACGCAATTCAAGCCCCTCCCCGCCCCTGAGAAGCAGTATGGGAATGCGCCTTCGCAACCCCCTTCCGCCGTCGAGGCAGTGGGGCTCGATAGCCAAGGCCCCGGGTTCACTGATCGGGAGTATCAGTGGCGTGAAGCAATGCGATTACTCAACCTGGCTACCGGCCTGTCCAGCGAGAACGCGCTGCTGCAAAGTGTGGTAATCGTAGTCGAGAAACTGGCGGCTATGGAAGCTTCTCTCGCTCCGCCGCACCCCGACCCGCGCGACCAGGAGGTTGAGCAGCCCCCGAAGCCTTCCCCGTGCGCGGGCTGCTACTGGGACAAGTCGCGCATCGACCCGGCGCCGTGCTCCGACTGCCACGGTGAGCACTACACAACGACGGTGCCGCGAGACGTGCCGCACATGGTGCAGCCCCCGCCGCAGCGGACGTGCGAGACGTGCTGGCGCGTGGTGTGCGTGCGACGCAACCTGCACACGGGAGCGTGCGGAGACTGGGTGGACAAGCCGTTGACGCTCGCGGACATCATGCCCCTCCCCGCCG
>Ga0265297_10000395_pt1 | contig 134057 bp, 126 predicted proteins | sample Munlanlwell13791_FD_192502 | JGI IMG/M metagenome (GOLD analysis project Ga0265297, IMG submission 192502) | Leachate microbial communities from a municipal landfill in Southern Ontario, Canada - Leachate well 137-91 | ecosystem: Engineered > Solid waste > Landfill > Unclassified | place... | reverse complement strand
ATTATCATTGCATTTCCAGAGGGGTTGAGAGAAGAAATGTTTTTTTAGAGCCCGATGATTTTGATACATTTCTTTCACTATTTATAGAGATAAAGCGTGATTTTCATTTAATTGTACATGCGTATTGTTTAATGACTAATCACTATCATATTTTGATTGAGACAACCCAACCTAATATTTCAACAGCAATGCAACGGCTAAACTCACTATATTCGATCTATTTCAATAAAAAATATAAGCGGTCTGGTCATTTATGGCAGGGAAGGTTCCATTCGTACTACCTCTACGATGATATTCACTTTTGGTATGTAGCTAAATACATCGAACGTAATCCGATCAAAGCATCAATGGTTGAAAATATCATTGAATATCCTTACCAATCTTTTTATGAGCGAAAAACCTATAAAGAAGCTTTATTAGTCAGCAATTCTAAAATATATGACATGACATTACAAGAGTATGAAAATTACATATCAACTGATTTAAGTGATGACATACTTGCTAAGATTTACGATACACCAAAAATAGTACAAAAAGATGGAAAACTAACTTTTTTATACAAACGCCTAGAAACTTTATTTGAGGAAGATAAAGATAATAATCGATCTGAAAATGCAAAACGTGCATATGAGTATGGATATACAGTATCTGAAATTGCTTCGTTTCTCAACCTAAGTCATTCTACTGTTAGCAAATATGTGCATCAATAAGCGAAAATGTAGTCAGGTGTTTTTTGTAAACCTCCCTCCGTTCACATAATGTCCATAATCCTCAAAATTATCTCTTTCTGATATAATGGCGTTATGGGTAAAAAAGATTATTTAAAAGAAGAGATTGGTATTTTAAAAGAGGAATACAGAAATATTTTTCTTATTTTTCTTACCGTAGGAACGGGTAGCTTCGCTTCGTTTTATCAGGTATTACTCGGTAAAGTTCCAATATGGATAGCCATTGTTGGATTAGTAGGAATAGTTTTAACACTTTTTATTGCTATCATGATTCAAAAAAAGCGTCATGATATTGATGAAAAACTTAATCAGTTAGAGGAGATTGAATAAAATGGAAATCATTGGAATGATTGGAATGATTGCTGTATTGGCAGTTGTGAGCTATGTTGTATTTATTGTTTCAAAACCACATCAGAAGCATTCACACTAAACCCGACATCCACCCAGACTTCAGACTTACAGACTTAAAGGTGTCAGGCACTTTTAGTAACTTTTTGTAAACCTCTTCCTCTGCTTCACGTAATCTCTATTGTTTTCATGATCATCTCTTTCGTATCATTGTGCCGAATAGTTTGAAACTTCTTGGTATTTTATTTTTTTGGTATAATTCCGCAAAAGTTTTTGACTTTAAGTATCTACAAATGGAGAACTATGTCTACGATTACAATTGACGGAAAAGAGTATAAATTGGAGAGCCTTTCGGAAGAGGCAATAGCGCATATAGCATCGATTAAGCTTGTGGATCAAAAAATAGCTGATTTAAATGCTGAACTCGCAATCATGCAAACCGCACGAAATGCCTATGCACAGGCCTTAAACGAATTACTACCTAAAAAAAAATAAGTATCTAATAGAATCGGGTATATCGAATACCCGGTTCTTACTCTGACCCTTTTCTTTAATATTCATCGAGAATCAAATCCGCTAAGTTTGATATATGGACTTGCGAAAACAGTAAATCAGGTCTAAAACAGGGGTCTGAGCCCATATTGCGTTATCTTTAAAATCACCTCTTTCTGATATAATAATCACATGAATTTACAACAACGCAAAGATACAGCCGATATTGTTAGTAAAGAAGCTGAGATTGTCTATAAGAAATCATTTTTACTACTTGCCTCATCGGGAGGGGTAGGTGGTTATGCGATTTCTCAGAATGGATTATTTAGCTATATTCTCTTTGGATTATTTGGATTTTTAGTATTGGGGATTGTTATCAATTATTTTGAATTAAATAATTTGAAAAATGAAGTTAAGGAGTGTAAAAATGGATAACGCCGGAATTTTCGCATTAGCGATTATAGCAGCTATTGTGATTGGGTATATTGCTCACAAGAATCACTGGAAAATCGCCGACTACTTTTAAAGCTGGCATAAAGGTGTCAGGCACTTTTAGTAACCTCCTTCCGCTTCACATAATGTCCATTGTCTCCAAAATAATCTCTTTCTGATATAATGACTATATGAGTAAAAAAGATTATTTAAAAGAAGAGATTGGCGTTTTAAAAGAGGAATACAGAAATATTTTTCTAATTTTTCTTACTGTAGGGACGGGTAGCTTCGCTTCGTTTTATCAGGTGTTGCTAGGAAAGGTGCCAATGTGGATAGCCATCGTTGGATTGGTAGGAATAGTTTTAACACTTTTTATCGCTATTATGATTCAAAAAAAGCGTCATAATATTGATGAAAAACTTAACCAGTTAGAGGAGATTGAATAAAATGGAAATTATTGGAATGATCGGAATGATCTCTGTCTTGGCAGTTGTGAGCTATGTTGTATTTATTGTTTCAAAACCGCATCAGAAACATATCCACTAAAACCGACACTGATTTCGGTTTTACTTCTTTATAGCTTCATTTCGTAGATAAATTAAATAAAAGGTGTCAGGCACTTTTAGTAACCTCCTTCCGCTACACATAATGTCTGTTATCCTTAAAATTTTTCTCCTAGATCTTTTTTACTATATTGGTAACTTTCAGATATAATTTTGTTATGAGTAAATTAGATGAAGTAAAAGAGCATATTGGTGCTCTGAAGACATATTTGAGTATTATCGTTGCCATCGTTTTAGCTAGCGGTGCTGGTGTGGCAAAATTGTATGACGATAATAATATTGGTCTTCTATTTTGGTTAGGGATTGCTGTGATATTGATTGCTATTGCAGTTTTTATCTTGATATCAAAATCGATGCATAACAATATTAAGAAATTAAAGGACTTATGATGACTTTAGCTACTATTGCGGTAATTACCGTTGCTGTTGCTTTTGCAGGTGCGCTTTTGTATGGTGCTTATCAACTAACGGCTTCTGATCTCTAAATAAAAATAGGGGTCTGACCCGTGGGTAAAGGTAAAGGTGTCAGGCACTTTTTGTACTATTTTTGTAAAGGTGTCAGGCACTTTTAGTAACCTCCTTCCGCTTCACATAATGTCAGTTATATTGAAATTCTTTCTTATCATTTTCTTTTCTTCAGATATAATTACTGCATGAGTAAAGTTGACAAAATAAAAGAGCGTATTAATTATTTGAAAGTGTGGTTAGGCATATTTGTTGTAACTAATATTGGTCTTATTGGATGGCTTGCCGAGAATTACGATGATAGTGCACCAAAAACAATAGCCGCATTTATCTCGATTATGACAATTACAGTGCTTGTTCTGGTTGTCCATAGAAAAATAAATAATAAAATAGATGAATTGGAGGAATTATAATGGAATGGCTAGTTATTATTGCTTTAACTACATTTGTTCTCGCCTTAGTATATAGTGGGTGGGATGCAGGAAGAGAACCAAAAGAAAAACTCCATTAAGAAATTAAAGGACTTGCGCTTATGTACGGTGCGTATCAACTTACCGCATCCGATCTCTAAGAATAGGGATTTGACCCTTTTTTTCCTTTCTACATAAACATGATAAAGTCTACGATTACCATTGACAACAAAGAGTATAAATTAGAACCTTTTTCGGAAAAGGTAAAATCGCAAATCGTAATGCTGAACTCGCAATCATCCAAACCGCACGAATGCGTATGGACAGGCTTTAAACGAATTGTTGCCTAAAAAAAATAAATAGAACAAGAATGCGGCATGATGACGGTCCGTTCTTTATGTGCTCCTCTCATTTCTAGTATATGACTCGTATTTAGATTCTATTAGAAAGTAAATGTGAATTTTGCTATAATTCGCAACCAAATTTCTCAAAAATCAGTATTGATCTTTCTAAAATTAAATTTGTTTATTAAAAGGCCGTAATAAGAATGTCAAATCAGAAACAAACAAATAATGAAAATGAGTTAAAAAAAGTAGTATCAACTTTAAAAAAATCCTTTTATTTTGCCGGATTTATCTCGCTGTTTATTAATCTACTGATGCTGGTTCCTTCACTCTATATGCTTCAGTTATACGATAGAGTATTGGCGAGCCGTTCCCAAGAGACCCTTCTGATGCTTACATTGATCGTCGTAGCCATGTTCGCGATCATGGGGACATTGGAGTTTGTTCGCTCACGCATTTTGATCCGTGTCGGAAATGCGATCGATTCACAGATGAGCACACGTCTCTTTAATGCGATGTTTGCTTTGGCTAACCGTCATCCGGGAAAATCGACATCACAGCCTTTAGGTGACTTGACCCAGATTCGTCAGTTTTTGACCGGAGCACCGCTATTTGCTTTTTTCGATACTCCTTGGATGCCGATTTATATCGGAATCATGTTTTTGTTTCATCCGTTATTCGGATGGTTTGCTATTTTTGCCGTAATCGTCGCATTGAGTTTGACGTTGATCAATGAAAAGCGGACAAAAGCGGGACTGGAAGCATCGAACCGCTATTATCAATCGTCCCAAAACTTTATCCAGGCGAGTTTGCGAAATTCCGAGATCATCGAGGCGATGGGGATGCACGCCAATGTACGTCGTCGATGGTACAGCCGCTATATCTCGTTTTTGAATGAGCAGTCCAATGCCAGTGATGAGGCGGGGTTGTGGTCAAATGTGAGTAAAGTGACCCGAATGCTGATGCAGTCTATGGTATTAGGTCTGGGCGGGTATCTTGCGATTATCGGAGAACTGACTCCGGGGATGATGATCGCGGGTTCTATCATTATGGGGCGTGCGTTGGCACCGATCGACTTGATGACGAGTACCTGGAAGCAGTTTACTTCCGCCCGTATCGCGTATAAACGATTAGGAGAACTGTTAGCGGAATTTCCGGAAAAAGAAGCTCCTACCCCTCTTCCTGCTCCGAAAGGATTTATTGATTTGGAAGGGGTTGTTATCGTTCCTCCGGGATCAAAGATCCCTTCGCTTCGCGGTGTAACAATGTCGATTAAAGCAGGCGAAACGGTCGGAGTGATCGGGCCGAGTGCGGCGGGGAAATCCTCTTTGGCACGGGCGATGCTCGGTGTATGGCCGTGTTACAGCGGAAAAGTGCGGTTCGACGGGGCTGAAATATCCCATTACGATCGCGGTGAGCTGGGGAGCTATATCGGATATTTGCCTCAGGATGTAGAACTCTTTGACGGTACGATCAGCGAAAATATCGCCCGTTACGAAGACCCGAAACCCGAAATGGTCGTCGAAGCGGCTCAGGTTGCGGGCGTCCATGAGATGATTCTGCAATTGCCGCAAGGATACGACACCCCGATCGGTGTCGGCGGTGTCGCACTCTCCGGAGGTCAGCGTCAGCGGATCGGTTTGGCGCGCGCGATTTACTGCTATCCGAAAATCGTCGTTTTGGACGAACCGAACTCGAATCTCGATGACGTCGGCGAGAGAGCCTTGGTCGTTGCGATTTCAGAGCTGAAAAAACGGGGGACTACGGTTATCCTCATTACCCATCGTCCGGCGATTTTGGGGATTACCGATAAAATCGCGTTTATGCGCGAGGGTCAGCTCCATCTCTACGGAGCGCGCGATGAAGTCCTCGCCGCTCTTGCACCGAAACCGCAGCCTATCCAAGAACAACAAGGAGCACAGTCGTGAGTCAAGTAGAAAACACACAACTCGTTTCGCCCGAAAATATTCCGACACCGCAAACCGAAGATCGGTATTATCGCCGTCTCGGACTTATTGTCCTTGGTTTATTGATCGGTATTTTTGGAATTTGGGGCGCATTTGCACCGTTGAGCAGTGCAATTGCCGCAACGGGAAAAGTGAGTGTCGCTTCCAGTAACCGTATCATCCAGCATCTCGAAGGCGGAATAATAAAAAGTATTCTGGTCAAAGACGGAGAGAGTGTAAAAGTGGGTCAAGAACTTATAGAACTTGACGGTACCCAAGCGAATGCACAACTTCAGATTATTTCAGCGCAATATTACGAAAATATGGGTCTGGAATCACGGCTGATTGCCGAGCGGGACGGGAAAAGCTCTATCGTTTTCAACCCTGACATGACAATGATGCAAAATCCTGCAGCCCGGACTATGATCGAAGAAGCGCAGCGTAGAGAGTTCAATGCCAGAGCGCAGCAGCTCATCGATGAAAAACGGGTCCTCTCCGAGCGTATTGAGCAACTGAATAATCAAGTGAGCGGACTTGAAGCGATCGTAGTGAGTAAAACATCTCTTTCCCGTTCGTATGATGATGAGATTAAAGAGTGGGAAGTTCTCTATCAGCAGCAGTTGATCGATAAAATGAGACTGCGGGATATCAAACGTCAAAAAGTTCAAACAGACGGCGAGATCGCCAATGCAAAAGCGGATATCGGACGGGTAAAAGCACAAATCAGCGAGGTAAAAGCACAAATCATTGCCCAAAAACAAAATTTTACAAAAGAGGTCGTGGCGGAATTAAGTGACGTTCAGGCCAAGCTATCCGATAGCCGCGCCAGACTTTCGGCATTGCAGGATATATCGAATCGGACAAAAATTACCGCTCCGGTGGCGGGGATTATCGCAAATCTCCAATTTCATACGATAGGCGGGATTGTTTCTCCCGGCAAGCCGTTGTTAGAGATCGTTCCGGAAGGGGAACCTCTAATCATCGATGCAAAAATTGCGGCAACCGATATTGCAAATGCTCATGTCGGGTTAAAAGCGGAGATCCGTTTCCCGGGATTTGCCCATATCAAGTCGCTTAATATCGTCATGGGAGAACTCGTTCAAATCGCTCCGGATGCGATTGCGGATGAAACAACAAAGGGGCTTTACTATTCGGCTAAAATCAAGGTCACGCCGGAAGGGCAAAAAGAGCTTTCTCGCAACCACTTGACCATTCAGCCGGGTAATCCTGCCGATGTGATGATTGTTGTAGCTGATAGAACCTTCTTGGATTACATGATCCATCCGTTTAAATACATGATGTCTAAGGCTTTTAATGAGCAATAACCTTCGGGTTGCCATTGTTCACGATTGGCTCACCGCTATGGGAGGGGCTGAATATACGCTGCAACAGCTCCTAACGCTCTATCCGCAGGCCGATATCTACACGATGGTCGATATACTTCCCGAAAATGAGCGGCAATGGCTGAACGGTCATCGTATTTTTACCTCTCCTCTGCAATCATCCCCTTTTCTTGCAAAACGATACCGTCAAATGATCTGGATGATGCCGTTTTGGATCGAGCAGTTTGATTTGGAAGAATATGACCTGATCATTTCCGATTCGCATGCGGTTGCCAAAGGGGTGATCGTCCATCCCCACCAAAAACATTTGGCGTATATTTACTCTCCGATGCGCTATGCCTGGGATTTGACCTACGAACATGACCGTATCGGAGTTTTGGGGAGCGGATTAAAACGGTTTTTTCTCCGGCATTGGTTTGTCCGTTTTCGGTTATGGGATGCGGCCTCTTCGCTCCGTCCCGATGCGATGATCGCAATTTCCCATTTTATCCGCAAACGGGTCCGAAAATCATGGGGGAGGGAAGCGGGCGTTATCTATCCTCCCGTCGATGTGGAAGGTTCCCCGTTTTCAAAAGAAAAAGAGGACTATTACATCACCGTCTCGCGTCTGGTCCCTTATAAGCGGATCGATTTGATCGTCGAAGCGTTTCGTTCTATGCCGGATAAGAAGCTCGTCGTAATCGGGGATGGGCCGATGTTTGATGACCTTTCCAAAAAACTTCCTGCTAATGTGACGTTAGAGGGATATCTCGGACGTCATGAGATGCTGCGCAAACTCTCTGCGGCAAAAGCGTTTATTTTCATGCCCAAAGAAGATTTCGGTATCGCCCCGCTTGAAGCGCAGGCCTGCGGAACACCTGTTATCGCGTATGGCTGCGGCGGAGCGGCGGAAACGGTGAGGGGCTTGGATCAGAGCGATCCGACGGGGGTATTTGTCTCTCATCAGGATGCGGAATCGTTGGCGGAGGCGGTCGGAATCTTTGAGTCCAATGCCGAAAAGTTCGTCCCCGAAAACTGTAGAGCGTGGGCGATGAAGTTTTCGCAAAGCCGTTTTAGGGAAGAATTTTCACAACAGGTAGAGAAACTATTGAAGGATGGAGAATGAAATTAGGCTACGGTGTAATGTCCATAATAGCGTGCGGATTTCTTGCTTTAGGTGCGCAGCCTCTGACGTTGAGCAGCGCGTATGAATTAGCACTTAAAAACGAACCCCATTTGCGCTCTCTATCGCTTAGAACGGAAGCGATCAAAGAGACGGTTGCGCAAAGCAAAGCAAAAATGTACCCGCAGGTTCAGGGGTCTCTCTCGTGGGGGAGTTACGAATACGATGCCGAGTATCTCAAATCTCCGGTAAACGAAAGTTACAAAAGCTATTCTATCTCGGCGTCGCAGCCTATTTTTCATCCTGAAGTGTGGCGGGGTATCGATTCGTCTAAATCACGTCAAAAAGCGGCAACTTTCGAGCTTCAGGCTGAAGCGCAAAAACTCGGGCTGGATGTGGCGAAAGCCTACTTCAATCTCTTGAAAACAAAGCGTAATGTCGAGCTGCTGGCGTCTCAAAGTGAGTATTACCGTACCAAATACAAAGAGCAGGAAGAGAAACTGAAATTCGGATTGACCAACCGCATTGATCTCCTTGAGGCAAAAGTGCACAGCGATAAAGCGATGTCCGAATTGTTGGCCGAACAAAAACGTTCAAAAGTAGCCGCACTTCGGCTGGAACATTACATCAAAGAGCCGATCGGCGAATTGCCGAATTTTGATTTTGCGATGGTCGATCCCGGCAAATTGTTCCGTGAGGGTATGGAGTGGGAAAGCAAGCTCGGAAACAATCCGACGTTACAGGCATCATTGGCTTCCGAAGAGATGGCAACGCATGAAGCGGCAATCCGAAAATATCAGCATTATCCGAAAGTGGATTTAAGCCTTGCCCGTAAAAAGACCTATACGCAAGATACGGTTTCACATCAATACGACAATCAGGCGATCGTTCAGATGTCGATACCGATTTATGAGGGTGGATATACCCAATCGCGCGTTCGTGAGGGGAAAATGTTGCTGGAATCGGCGCAAAACGATGTAGAATACAATCGTTTGGATACCAAACAGCGCTTTGAAGAGCTGTGGGCCGAAAGCCAGCTCAATGTCGAAACCCTTCAGGTACTGAAAGAGTCCGAAAAATCGGCAAAACTCTATTTGGATTCGATGGAGCTGGCCAACAAAGCGGGGCTGAAAAGTTTGCTGGACGTGTTGGAAGCCAAGGCGAAATTTTATGAAGTCAAACGCGATACGATCAATGCGGGGTATGAATTGGTCAACAATTATTTAAGCCTGTTGGACGTGACGGGCGAGCTTAACAGCGACAATATCGCATTTTTAGAAAACATGGCGATTTCACAAGGAGAACAATAATGGTTCCGGTCGTTGCCGTCATCTTATCGGGAGGATCAGGTACCCGTTTATGGCCCCTTTCGCGTAAAGCCTATCCGAAACAGTTTTTAAGTCTTTACGGAAAAGAGACCATGTTTCAGCAAACCCTGGAGCGGCTCAAAGGTGTCGAAGGGTTGAGTGACATTATTGTGGTAGCGAATGAAGAGCACCGTTTCATCGTTGCCGAACAGATGCGTCAATGCGGGATGAAAGGGCGGATACTGTTGGAGCCGTTCGGAAAAAATACGGCCCCTGCGATCGCATTGGCATCGCTGGATATCCTCAAACGCTATCCGGATGCCCATATGCTGGTTCTCTCGTCGGATCATGCGATTGAAACGGTTGAACCGTTTATGGACGCGATTCAATCGGCGAAACGGTTGAGCGATGATGATCTTTTAGTGACCTTCGGGGTGACACCGAGTTCTCCGGAAACGGGGTACGGATACATCCGCACCGCCGATGCTATCGGTATTCACGGGTATAAAGTCGGCGCGTTTATCGAAAAACCCCGCAAAGAAGCAGCCGTACAGATGTTGGAGCAGGGGGGACATTATTGGAACAGCGGTATGTTCATGTTTAAGGCTTCGGTTATTCTAAACGAGCTGAAACAGTATCGTATGGATATTTATCAAGCGTGTGAATCTGCCGTGCTGTCCGAACAGCAGGATCTTGATTTTATCCGATTTGACGCCCAAAAATTCGAGCTTATCCCTGCCGAATCGATCGATTATGCGATTATGGAACACTCGAAAAATGTCTCGATGGTCCCCTATAGCGGAATGTGGAGCGATGTAGGATCATGGGATGCGCTCTGGAATATTTCACCCAGAGATGAGTCGGGAAATGTATTGATCGGGAATGTTCTGGCGCTCGATACACACAACTCGTATATCCGAAGTACCTCAAAACGGGTTGCGGTTTCCGGCGTGGACGGACTGATCGTAGTCGCTACGGACGATGCGGTTCTCGTAGCCGACAAGTCGCAGTCGCAGCAAGTCAAAGATTTGGTAAACGCGTTGAGAGAATGCGATCCGAATATCGTCGATAAACACCAAGAGGTCCATCGTCCGTGGGGATTTTATACGACGTTGGACAAAGCCGATCGCTTTCAGGTGAAGCGGATCGTGGTCAAGCCGGGAGAAAAACTCTCTTTCCAAATGCATTATCACCGTGCGGAACATTGGATTATCGTTCAAGGGACGGCCAGTGTCCTCTTGGGAGATGAAAACCACATTTTATGTGAAAACCAATCGATCCACATCCCTTTGGGGATGAAACATTCGCTTCAAAACCCCGGAAAAATCCCCCTTGAAGTGATTGAAGTGCAATCGGGAACCTATCTGGAAGAAGATGATATCGTCCGTTATCAGGATGAATACGGTCGGGCGTAACTGATTCCTTCCGGTCATTAAACACAGCTTTCTGCAACAAACTATCAATATTATTTAAGTCTATTTCCCCTATCATAGATAATGATGGCTATGAGGGGGATTTTATGTCATTTTTTACCCATATTTTTCTTTTTTTACTCTTTTTTTCCTTTTCGCTGTATGGATCGGTCGGAAAAGTATCGCTGCTCAAAGGGGAAGGCTTTCTGGAACGGAGCGGGCGCGTATCGCCGTTGCAGACCGGCATGAAGCTCGAAGAGAGAGATACCCTCTCCACGGGAGCAAACGGTCAGGTTCAGCTCATATTTGACGATAAGACCGTCATTACGTTGGGAAATAAAGCGGTTTTCAAAGTCGAAGAGTACGTCAACGAGGCCGTAAAGCCGAAAGCGAAATTCAGTTTTAATCAGGGGACCTTTAAAACGATTACGGGAAAAATCGGCAAAACCGCTCCGGAGAATTTCACGCTTGAAACGAAGACGGCGACGATCGGTATCCGCGGAACGATTATCCGCGGAAAAATCGGTCGGAATGAAGACAAGATTATGTGTGAAAAAGGGTTAATCAGCGTCCGATCTCACATAACGGGACGGGAAGTCATTTTGCCGATGGGCCGTTTGATCGTTTTACCGCATAATGCCCCTCCGAGCCCTCCTCGTGATGTCCAATCGGCTGATTTGATCGAGTTGGGACTTAACGGAACTCCGCCGCCGGAGAATCCTGATGGAGGTTCTCCATCAGGCGGTTCATCAGGAGATGGCTCAGGTTCCGGTTTATCGGGAGATAGCGGGCCGGGCAGTGTACCCTCAGGAGCGACAGGTGATAGCGGAGGAGTCGGCGGCACGCTGGGTGGAGCTTCGGGTGCAGGGACCGCTCCAGGCGGAGGCTTTCCCACACAGGTAGCTCCTAGTGTTCCTCAAGCGGCATTAAATGCGCTTGATACCAGTTACCAAACTCTCCAGCAAGAGACCGTTACGCAAGAGGTTTTGACTCAAGAGTGCCCGAGCGGAACGAGCGGCACCTATCCCGACTGTGTGGCATTGACCTGCCCGAGCGGGACGAGCGGCACCTATCCCGATTGTGTAGCGCTGACCTGCCCGAGCGGAACGAGCGGCACCTATCCCGACTGTGTGGCATTGACCTGCCCGAGCGGGACGAGCGGCACCTATCCCGACTGTGTGGCATTGACCTGCCCGAGCGGGACGAGCGGCACCTATCCCGACTGTGTAGCGTTGACCTGCCCGAGCGGGACGAGCGGCACCTATCCCGATTGTGTAGCATTGACGTGCCCGTCGGGGACGAGTGGGAACTATCCTAACTGTGTCGCTGACTATGTCCCTCCAACGATTTACAATGCGAGCCGAAATGTTACATTGAGCGGAAATCTGGTACACCATTTTGAGAATATCGGTCCTTTTTACGGAATGGGATCGGGCAGCTATACGTTAGTCCAAAATACCCTCTCTACTCAATCCGGCGGGAATACCCTCTATTTTTATGATTCGACCAATACGCCGATTTCGCCGCCGTATGACTCCAGAACGGTAGAGTGGACTGTGGCGCTTCCGAACGTTGAGGCGGGGACGACATACAGCGGATATTCGAATCTGGGGACGGTATCGATGGCGTTCTCTTCTCCCGATGGGGTAACGACGATTGCCGATCCGGCATCGGCCACTCTGTACGGTGACAATATGCAGCAGTTTTTTCTCCTCCATTATTCTACCTCTCCGGATGTTGTCGTTGTGTATGAAAGCATTTTCGCCTATAACGAATGGTTCGGAATCATTACCCCTTATACGGCACTCGCAACCCTTTTTCCGACAAGAGAAGTGGTGACCTACCGTTCTCCTTCGGACAGCACGGAGAAGGTTACGGTCAATTACGGGAACAACCACTTTTTAGCCGTCAATATGGCCGGAGGGACGAACAATAATACTTTTTCAATCGCTACCGGACGTATCGAAGACCATAGTAATCAGACGGCAATTGTAGGTCAGGAGATGTCGGGTTATTATGATTTCAATCAATTGGAAATGTCGACAGGGATATCGGGGTACATATACGGGGATAAAGCACAAGGGTTCGGCGGTTCCAGCCTCATACAAAACGGTGCGGGAACTTCTTACAATTTAGGAGGAATCGGTGCCTTTAGGGAGTCGACGCTGGGTGCATCGGATCTCACCGGCGACTTTACCCTCAGCGGGTATGCCAATGCGGTTAAAAGCGACTTATCGGCTTATCAGGCAACATCCTCCAATTTCTCGTTTTCTGTAAACCGTGATACGGGGATTTTGGGGACAAGTACTATCGATCTGACAGCTCATAATTTAGGAACGGTGACGTTTCAAGATGGAACCGGGGCAAAAAGTGCCTATATCAACGATGACTATTTCGCGACCTTGGGAACCGCGAGCGGACAAGGGTATTTGGTTGCTTTAGATACTTATCCCCCTGCAAGCGATGATTACGTTTCATGGGGGTATTGGGGATATACGGATGACGTAACCAATCCGACCTTTACCGTTATCCCAAGTACATGGGTAGGGGGGATGGAGAATAATGCATCCGGGCATATCGCTTCGTTGATCGCATCGGGAACGACGACTTCCTATACCTATAACGGCCATGTCATAGGGTATGTCAATAACGGATCAGGGAATTACGCTATGGATACAACCTCAAGTGAAAATCAAGTGAAGCTTGATTTTGATTTTGGGGGAGGGACGGATTCTTTGAAAAATACAAGTTATATACAGTTTAAAACTACCGAACCGACTCCGCAGATATGGAAAATTTCTCCCACAGGGTCTGTTTCATCAACAGGTTTTTCTATTTCAAATACGGATTCTGTTTCATGGGGAGGGACTCTCCAGTCCGGCAGTGCCAGTACCGTGAGCGGACAATTTTACGGTCCTAATGCCGAATCGGTCGGCGGCTCTTTCAGTGCTACCGCCGGCGGCCAAGGGGCGATAGGCGTATTTAAAGGAGCACGATAATGAAACTTTCCCTTATTGCGGTAATACTTTTATATGCGGCCGCTTCATACGGTAATGACGCGCTTACAATGCAGGAACTTTATCAAAAGGCAAATGCGGCGTATGCCGCCCAATCGTATCAGGATGCGTATCCACTGTTGGAAGCATTAAACGACCAAGCTCCCGAAAATCCCGAGATCAACTTTTTGATGGGGCGATGCGCTTTGGAGCTAAAACGGTATGATGAGGCGATAGCCGCATTTGATCGGGTTTTGATCATCAATCCGAACCATAACCGAAGCCGATTGGAACTGGCACGTCTTTACAGTGAAATAGGGCAGTACGAACTGGCTAATACAGAACTCGATACGGTACTCAGCGGGCAGTTGCCCTCAAATGTCAGGGAGACCGTTTTGACGTTTAAATCCAATTTGGACAAACGTCTCAGCCGAAGCACTTTTAACGGCGTATTGTTTTTTGGGGGAGGATATGATTCCAACGCCAACAATGATATCGGGAACAAAGAATTCCTTATCCCCTCATTTAACCTATGGATCAACGGAAACGAAAAAATAAGCGACACGAGCGTTTTTGCGATGACGGTGCTCAATTACGGTTATGATTTCGGTGATCGCGGCGGATGGAGTGTGGATAACAGTTTGGTAGGATATACGAAAAGCAATTTCAAAGAGAGCAAAAACAACCTCTCCCTTTTTTCATACAGCCTGATCCCCACATGGTCCGTTTCGGGCTACAGGCTTCGGCTCCCTCTGACCTATGACCGTGTCTATATCGATAACAAAGGGTATACCTACAATCTCTCTTCCGCGGTGAATGGAACGTATACGATCGATACGATTTCTCAGATCGAAGGGGGATATTCGTATAAACGGGGATATTATGATGATGATAAAGGTCTTGACGTTTCCGGCCACAGTATTTATACCTCATATAAAAAAGCTTTCGGAGAAGACCCGGTTGTCGTCTCAATTAACGGCGCATATACGATAAACAATGAAATAATCAATGATCGCAGCGACGTATCGAGCCGGGGATACAGCTATGGAGCCGAAATTTTTAAAGCGCTTTCGAACCGGCTTCGAACGTCATTGGCGTATACGCACAGTTTGACCTTTTATGAGGATAAGGATGTTCTTTTTGAAAATCGCCGACGCGATACCCGTGAAAATTATGAGATGAGGTTGAGCAAGCAGCTTCAAAATGATTTATCGATCAATGCCGTAGTAGGATACGTCCAAAATCGTTCGAATCAGGCACCGTATACGTATGACAAAATAACGGCGCAGCTAAGTGCCGTACTGAGTTTCTAAAATGAAAAAAATCTTTTTGCATCTTTGGGTGACGTTAGGGATTGCCGTACTCGCTTTGGTGGGGTATCTGAAATATCCGTCCGCAGTGATGCCGTTTGAACATAAAATTAACGACGCTATGTTTCTTCTCCGAGGGGAGATAGAGGGAGATAAAAACATCGTTATTGTCGATATCGATGAAAAAAGTCTAAAAGAGCTCGGGCAGTGGCCGTGGAGCCGTGATAAAGTGGCGCGTCTTCTCGAAAATTTGAAAGAGGACGGTGCCGCTATCATAGGGATCGACGTCGTATTTGCCGAACCGGATAACAGCTCTCCCAAAGCGGTATTTCGAAAATTGGGAATCGCAAACGGCAATGTTGCCGATTATGACAGGATGCTGGGGGAAACCGTCGCACAGACCCCAACGATTGTCGGATATGTATTTGCCCTGAACAATGACGGAGTCTCACCCGAAAATACTCCGACGACGAACGCGGTTATCATCGAAAAAAACAAACCTGCAAACTCTTTTTTGGTTAAACCCTACCGAGCGGTTCTCAATATTCCTCTGATTCAGAACAATGCGTATTCCAGCGGCTATTTCAATACGATCCCCGATAAGGACGGCGTGGTTCGGAGTGTCCCGTTAGTGATGGAATACGACGGAATTATCTACCCGTCGTTGAGCCTCGAAATGATCCGCATTATGCTGAATGAGCGTAAAATCACTCTGGAATACGATGAACGCGGGGTGAATAGAATTATGGTGGGGGACCGTGTGATACCGACCGATTTTTACGGGCGGATGATGGTGAACTACCGGGGAAGCGCAAAAAGTTATCGTTATATCTCTGCCGCCGACGTTTATAACAAAAAGAGTGATCCCTCCCTGATCGAGGGGAAAATAGTGCTGCTGGGAACGTCGGCCGCAGGTCTGTTGGATTTGAGAAGTACGCCGTTTGACAGTGCGTATCCGGGGGTTGAAGTCCATGCGAACGTGATGGACAATATTATCAATCAAACCTTTATCGCCCAGCCGATTTGGGCGGTCGGCGTCGATATCGTTACGATTCTGGTGGTGCCGTTTTTGATTTTCGGAATATTGCTGTTATCCGGTGCCATGGCCTCTTTTGCCGCTTTTATCGCATTGAATGCGGGTATAATCGGGGGGCACTATTATCTGATGATGAATGAGGGTATCGTCCTCAATACCCTTATTCCTCTGTTGGCGATGATTACCCTTTTCCTTGCCGGACAGGTGATTAATTATTTTTTAGAGAACAAGCAAAAAGAGATGATTAAAGGCAAGTTTGCCCGAAAAGTGAGCCCTGCGGTTATGAATGACATCCTCTCTTCGACGACGGAAGAGATATTGGCGGGAACAGAGCGGGAGATAACCATTTTTTTCTCCGATATGCGGAATTTTACCAATATATCCGAAGTACTGGGAAACCCGAAAGGGCTGATCCGGTTTATGAACGCGTATATGGAACCTATGACGGAGATCATCATTAAAAGCGGCGGAACGGTCGACAAGTTCATCGGTGATGCGATTATGGCGTATTGGAATGCGCCGCTGGCGATCGAAAATCATGCGGATAAAGCGGTTAGCGCGGCATTGGAACAATTACACGGACTGGACAAGCTCAACAGTGTTCTGAAAAAAAATCCCGATTTTGCCAAAGTAGCGGATATGGCCGAGAAAAACGGGATGCCCATCATTGATATAGGGATCGGGGTAAATACCGGTACGGCCATTGTCGGAGAGATGGGTACGCGGGGCAGAAGCGACTATACGGTCATCGGAGATACGATCAATTTGGGATCCCGGTTGGAATCGTTATGCAAATATTATAACTCCAGGCTCAATATCTCCGGGTTTACGAAACAAGCGCTCAAAGGGGAGTATATTTTCCGCTTTTTGGATTTGGTAACCGTAAAAGGGAAACATGAGCCGGTAGAGATCTGGCAGATTCACGATTACGATCGTCTGATGAAGCATACGCTTTATCCGGTGAGTAAAGAAGAGTTGGATAAAGAGTTGAAACGGTATCATGAAGCTATCGAATTGTACAAGACAGGATTATTTGAGGAAGCGCTTGCTATATTTAAAGAGGTAGAGAGTTGGGAGAATAAAACCAATCGATCGATTTATAGGATATATATTGAACGATGCGAGCATTACATCCAAAATCCGCCCGAAGCGTTCAACGGTGTTTTTGTTCACACCACCAAAGGATAAGCATGAGTTTAATAAAAATTCTCGGAACCAATGGAAGCCGATCGGATGAGGGGTTTACGACATGCATTCAGGTAAATGACCACACGCTGATTGACGCCGGCAATATCATGCATTCTCTGAGTGCGGAAGCCGTAGTAAAAATCAATGCAATATTTTTCACCCATTCGCATCTTGACCACATTATAGACAGTGCATTTTTGCTGGATAACGTATTGGTTCACAGAAACAAACCGTTAACCCTTTACGGGCTTCCCGAAACGATAGCATCGCTCAAAGAACATTTTTTTAACGATACGATTTGGCCCGATTTTACGAAAATACACCTTGTCGGAACGCATCAGCCGTCTTTGGAATATGTGGAGATCGATTATAATCAACGCTACGTGATGGAGGATGATATTATCCTTACCCCAATCCCCTCAAATCATACCGTTGCGTGCTGCGGCTATATGATCGAACAATCGGGCAGTTCTGTGCTCTTTTCCGGAGACACCTATAGAAATAGCGCATTATGGGAGCTTATCAATACCGATAAAAGTATAAAATCGGTCATTTTAGATGTTTCATTCCCTAACCGTCTTAGTAAAATAGCGGAAGAGAGCAAGCATATGACCCCCCGTGTTTTACAAGAGGAGTTACAGCTTTTAGTGCGAAAAGAGGTTAATCTTTACATTAATCATATCAAACCGTTTTATTATGCAGAAACGTTGTCGGAGCTTGAAAATATCGGAATTTCAGAAGAAAAGATACTGCAAGACGGCGAAGCGATCGAACTTGCAACCGGCGAATTAAAAAAACTGGCACTTCCCGGTCATACGCAGGATGAACGGATACATAAACTGCTTAAAATCGGCACCGCATTATCGAGTGAAGAGGAACTCGATACCCTTTTAGAGATGATCGTGACCGAAGCCAAGGCCCTCACTAATGCGGATGGCGGAACGTTGTATCTGGTCGACGATCACCATCTGCGCTTCAAAGTGGTTCAGAACGATTCGCTGGGGATCAAAATGGGGGGAACCGCCGGAGAGATGACGTGGGATCCCCTTCCCATGTATCTGGAAGACGGCTCTTTGAATATGAAGATGGTTGCCGTCATGTGTGCCCTTACGGCAAAAATCATCAATATCCCCGATGTTTATGAAGCGGAAGGATTTTCGTTCGAGGGGACAAAAAAATTTGATGCAGGGACGGGGTATCGTTCAAAATCGATGTTGGTTATCCCTTTAAAAGACCATGAACAACAGATTATCGGGGTATTGCAGCTGCTCAATAAACGGGACTATCAGACGCAGGAGACGACGGAATTTGACGGGGAAGATGCCGAAATCACCCTTTCGTTCGCCTCGCAGGCGGCGATAGCGGTCACCAATAAAACGCTTATTCAAGGGTTGGAAAACCTTTTGGAAGCCTTTTTGAAGAGCATTATTTTCGCGATCAGCAAAAAATCGCCCTATACGGCGGGCCACATTCGCCGAATGGTCAAACTCAGCGTTATGTTAGCCGAGGCGATCGATCGGGACGAAACGGTTTATCACGATAAGTTCTTTACCCCCGAAGAGATAAAGCAGATCAATTTTGCGGCATTGATGCATGATATCGGAAAACTTGCCACACCGGAATACGTCGTAGACAAAGCGACCAAACTGGAGATGATTTTTGATCGGATTGCCCTTGTCGAACAGCGCGTTACGATTATCAAACAAGCGCTGCAGATCGAATTTTTAAAAGAAAAAATCGCTTTGATCGGAGACGATGCCCAGAGCAGATGCGATCCGTTGGAAAAAACAATGGAAGAAAAATTTGCAATCCTTGACGCCAATCTTGAAATGATTAAAAGCAGTAACAAAGGTGAAGAGTTTACCCGCGATGAGACGGTACAAAAGATTCAGTCTATTGCCAAAGAGAGATGGGTTATAGAGGGGGTAAGCTATGCTATCTTAGAGGAAGAGGAAGCCTATAATCTCAGTGTGCAAAAAGGGACCCTCACCAATGAAGAACGCGATATTATTAATCTTCATGCAAAAATAAGCGTGGACATTCTGAACAAGCTCCCTTTCCCGAAAAAATACAAAGAGATTCCGCAAATATCCGGAAATCATCATGAAAAGATTAACGGCAAAGGGTATCCGCAAGGGCTAAAAGGGGATGAAATCAGCTTTGAAGCCCGTATATTGGCGATTGCCGATATTTTTGAGGCGCTAACGGCGAGCGATCGCCCCTATAAAAAGGCGAATCCGATTTCCGTTGCGATGAAAATTCTCTATTTTATGGCAAAAGAGGGAGATTTAGATCGCGAGATGGTCAAGTTCTTTTTCGATTCGAATCTGTATATGGAGTATGCAAAATCATTACTCCCTGAGACAAGTATTGATGAGGTTACCGTTGATTTCGGCGACCTTTAATAGCATCACCTGCACGGAGTGAATAGAATTATGGTACTGAAACTGGTCTTGATATGCTTTGTATCCCAAATAGCCCTCTTTGCGGAGGATAGCGGCGTTAATACTGATGCAACGTCTTCCTATGATACCGATGAGGTACATGACTACCTGTCGCGTAAGGTTCTCATTTTTTCGTCGCATTTGGATCAAATCTTCTCCGGCGGATTTGAGGAAGACCAAAACGCCTCTTTTGATGCAGAGCGCCGATTTTCAGAGCAGATCGATAAGCAGGAAAAATATCTGAAAATCGATCAGGCGGCGGCTTGGTTTGATGATTTTTTCAAAGATGAAAACTATCTGGACATAAAAAACAAAAGTTTTGTCAAAGTGCAGGGGGGATACCTCTATGATAAACGGGGAGATTCTGCTTTATACAATAAGATCAGTGCCCGTATCAAACTGCCGAAAACTCAGGAAAAACTGCAGATTTTTATCGGCGATGATGCTCAGGAGGGGGGTGTCGTCTCGAAGGCGCGACATGCCGCTACGAATGAGGGGATCGGGATAAAATACTATCTGCCTTTATACGGACGTTTATTCAGTAATGCATCGCTCGGACTTTCCGGAATTGACAACCCTTATGTTAAAACCCATTTGGAATATCCGATATTAATGGGAAGATGGCTGTTCAAAGCGAACCAAAATTTCAAATACTCGGTTGAAACGGAATTTGATGAATGGACGGATCTGTATTTTGACCGAAAACTTTCCGATAAAGAGCTGATTCGGATCTTATTTCAACGATCGACCAATAACCGTATAAAAGGGATGGATTACCTGACCCAGCTCTCTTACATGAATATGCTGAAAAACGGTGTCGGCTACAGCTATTACATTGCCGCCAACGGCCGTACAAAAGATTTATCCGATACGACCTATGAGAATGGACTTCATCCGCAAGAAGGGGTATATAACTATTCGCTAGGGGCAGTATGGCGTCAGCAGTTAGTCAAAGAATATCTATTTTATCAGATAGAACCGATTTTGTCCTATCATGAACAATACGACTATCGACCCAACTATCTTCTTCGCTTTACGATCGATTTGTATTTTGGGTATAAACAATAGCATGTCGAATCGAACGGGTGTTTTAAAATTATTGGGGAGCGAGGGAAAAATAAAAGTGGCTCCGAATGCTGGATTCGAACCAGCGACCAAGTGATTAACAGTCACCTACTCTACCGCTGAGCTAATCCGGAACAGTAAAAGAAGAAAGGTTCATAAATGGCTCCGAATGCTGGATTCGAACCAGCGACCAAGTGATTAACAGTCACCTACTCTACCGCTGAGCTAATCCGGAATGTTTATGAGGGCGTAATTATACGTTATGAAGGCTCAATTGTCAATAAAAAAATGGTTATTTAGCGCGTTTTCGATTAATATTTTCGACAGGGATGAAAAATAATATGTTTGAACGCTCGATTTGAGTAATTTTACCTTGATGCAGCATAGTTTTGAAACGCTCTTTTGACTCTTTATCAAAAAGTGCATCGATATCTTCCATCGTCAAAGGGCGCTTGTTTAAGGTCGTCAGTATTTCCTCATCACTGTATGCGCTTTGTGTTGCAGATACATGTGTGCGTGATACGATATGAATAGGCAATGACGGATCAAAACGGCGTGAGAGCGTATAGAGTTCTTCAAAATTCATCCCCTGAACCGGATAAGCGGGCGGTCGGTCGATAGTTCCGATATCGATCCGCTCGCATCGGATACCGAGAAGGGCAGTGTTGAGGGCTTCTATCTCACTGAGCGCATCGTTGACCCCTTTGACAAACAATATCTCTATAAACAGTTTCCCTTGATACAGATGCGAGAATCGGGTGATATTCTTGATGATGGAAGCGATCTCGATCCCCTCTGCGGGGCGGTCAATTTTTTTGAATACGGCGGGCGTCGCGGCATCGAGGGAGAGTTTAACCTGATCGAGTTTTAAAAGGGTGCTAAAGACGTTCTCATCGCCCAGACAGGCACTGTTAGAGAGGATAAGCGTATGAATAGAGCCTTTGATCTCATCAATCTGTCCGATCAGCTCACCCAAATACGGATACATAGTCGGTTCGCCGTTTGCCGTGATGGTGATAACATCGATAGCGGTGTGCTTGGATAGAGCATCTTTTAAATCGGAGATAACGGTTTTGATAGGGGTAACGGTATGCTGGTGCGCCATTGCCGGCATAGGGGCTAACTCGCAGTAGAGGCAGTCAAAATTGCACTGTTTTCCTGACGCGGAGAGATCGATCCCGAGCGAAACACCGAAACGGCGTGAGTGCACGGGTCCGAAAATAGTAGACATATTAAGCTTTTTTGCTCACGCGTTGGCACTCTCGGACGAAATGCTGTGCATTTTCGACCGGAACATCGGGGAGGATTCCGTGACCGAGATTAAAAATATGGCGTTTGCCGCCCATGATGGTTTGGATCGCTTCGACACAGGCGGTCGTTTCTTCTTTCGAGTAGAGTCGGCACGGCTCCATATTCCCCTGCAACACATATCGATCACCGAGTTTTTCTTTGGCCAAAGCCATCGGAGTACTCCAGTCGACGCCGAACACATCGAAGTTTCCGTACACTTGATCCAAAAATGCCGGAATACCCTTAGGGAACATGATAATCGGAATATGAGGGTATTTGGTTTTGAGATAATCGGCAATCTCGACCATATAGCTCCATGAAAACTCATTGTATCGGCTCGGTTCGATTGCCGCTGCCCAGCTGTCGAAGATTTGAACGACGTCAATACCGGCTTCGATCTGTTTTTCCATATAAAGTTTGACCACTTCGGTCACTTTATGGAGAATTTTATGCAATAGGTCCGGATTTGAATACATCATCTTTTTACAGATATTGTAGGTTTTTGTCCCCTGACCTTCGATCATATAGGTAGCCAGCGTCCACGGCGCTCCGGTAAATCCGATAAGGGCTTTCTCATCGCCCCGTTCATCGAGTTGCTTACGAAGCAGTTTAATCGTGTCGTAAACATACGTGAGTTTCGATGCCGCTTCGTCACCGCCGATAAGATCGTTCAGATCATCTTCCGTTGCGATCGGTTGTTCAAAAACAGGACCTTCTCCTTTGATAAAATCGAGTTTCATTCCCATTTCATTCGGGACAACCAAAATATCGCTGAAAAGGATTGCCGCATCGACGCCTACGATGTCAAGGGGCTGGAGTGTCACTTCCGCCGCCATGTCGGGGGCATGGCAAAGATTCAAAAAATTTCCGGCACGTTTGCGTACTTCCATATACTCGGGAAGGTAGCGTCCCGCCTGACGCATCATCCAAACAGGGGTATAGGGGGTCTCTTTACCGAAACAGGCATCGACGAAAATTTTAGACATATTAGAATCCTTTATTGTTTTCTTCTCTTTCTTTTCTTGTCATCAAGAAAAGAAACAAAAGAAATAAAGCACGCAAGCGTGCGTGGGCTTTCTGCCGAAGAAAACTCAGCGTTAGCGTAGCCAAGCGGGGCTTTGCTCCGTTGGCGTTTTTAAATTAATGGTCGTGATGACCTACTTTGCTTAGGAAATAAAGTCCGACGGCAACCGCTGTGATCGAGAGTGCCAGATACAGCAGCTCTAAAGCTCCGGTAAATACGGTGTGCCCCACTTTTTGAAAAAAACCGACGACCAGTACCATAACGATAACTTTCGAAATCTTGTCTTTGAGCTGGTCGAGCGAATGGACGGCAAGAAGCTGATTCTCTGTACCGTGCTCGTCTTTTGCCGGATCGATATCGGAGATAAACAGCTCGTAGAGGCCGAATGAGAAGATAATCATTACGACACCGATAAGGTAGAGATCAACCGCACCGATAATCCCTCCGACGACTTCTTCATGGAAATGCGGCGGATGAGCGTGGGTGGCATAGACGCTGATAACATAACGCATGGTCGCATAGATATCAAAACTAGCAATCGTAAAAAGCAAAACAGCGCCGAGCAATCCGAACACGACGGCTAAGACAATAATGAAACGTGAACTCCAAAGCCCTTTTTCAAATAAGTTTTCAATAAACTGCATGGTTATGCCTCTTGCATCTCTACCCATTTCTGAGCAATTCGTACCGCATTGGTTGCGGCACCGACACGGAGGTTATCGGCGACAACCCACAGGTGAAGAACATTATCCCGATAGATATCGTTACGGATACGTCCGACAAAGGTTTCGTTTTGATCCATACACAAAGACGGCATCGGGTAGACACTCTCGCTCGGTTCATCTAAAACGATGATATTCGGTGCTTTTCGGAGCAGTTCACGCGCTTCGGAAGCATCAACCGCACCGTCAAAGGTCAGGGTCAATGTTTCGGCATGACCGCGAAGTGTAGGGATACGGACGCAGGTTGCGCTCACTTCGATCTCTTTGTGCATGATTTTTTGAGTCTCATTCACCATTTTGAGTTCTTCTTTGGTGTAGCCGTTAGCCGTAAACGAGTCGATTTGCGGGATAGCATTCAAGGCGATACGGTGAGGGAATTTTTTCGGCTCCATATCATCGAGTTTGAACGCAAAAAAAGCCTGCATTTGCTCAACGAGTTCTTCCATAGCCGTTTTTCCCGCTCCAGAAGTCGCTTGATAGGTACTGACATCGATTCGTTGCAAATCGTATGCATCATCAAGCGGTTTAAGGGCTTGTACCATTTGAATGGTAGAGCAGTTCGGGTTGGCGATGATCCCGGTTTTTTTCCACTGAGAAATATCTTCAGGATTCACTTCCGGAACAACCAGCGGGACGTCGTCGAACATACGGAAATGGCTGGTGTTATCGATGACAACGGCTCCCGCTTCTGCCGCGTAAGGGGCAAATTCTGCCGATACGCTTCCGCCGGCACTGAAGAGGGCGATCTCGATCCCTTCTTCGGCGAATACGGTAGGGGTCAACTCTTTGATAACCAACTCTTGGTCATTAAAGGTGACAGTGTTACCGGCACTTCTGGCGCTTGCAAGGGGGACCAATTTAGCAAGAGGAAAATCGATCTCTTCGAAAATACGTAAAATTTCTTCTCCGACGGCACCGCTGGCACCGACGACGGCTACATTGTAAAGTTTCATAGGAAGTTTTCCTTAGGGATGAAATCAGATCACCCGAAAATATTTTTCCGCGATTATAGCAAATAGGGGCTTTTAAAACTTTGATAAATTTTGCAGTATCTTTTTTTAGGGAAGAAGCGTTAAATCCTTCCTAAACCGCGTGCTTCCAAAAAGAGATCATCGGTATCGATAATTTCTCCGTCGCTTAAAATTGCCGAACGCTCTACCACGGAGATCAGTTCGCGAATATTACCGGGCCAGTTGTAGTTTTCAAGAGCATTACGCGCACTTGCCGTAAATGATTTTATTTCAAAGCTGTATTGAGAACAATAGCGCGCTAATGCCGCTTCGGCAATAGAGAGAATCTCTTCCCGGCGTTCCCGAAGCGGCGGTATATTCAACGGAATAGTATTCAGCCGATAATACAAATCTTCCCGAAATTTTCCCTCTTTAATTTTTTCATGAAGATCGGCGTTAGTGGCACATATGATCCGAACATCGATTTTGGTATTTTTCGAGGCTCCTAAACGGCGGACTTCCCGTTCTTGAAGTACCCGCAGCAATTTGGCTTGGAGACTATAGGGCATTTCGGCTATTTCATCCAAAAAGAGTGTCCCCCCCTCAGCCAGTTCAAATTGCCCCGTTTTAGCTTCGGTCGCATCGGTGAAAGAGCCTTTTTCAAAACCGAAAAGTTCGCTCTCGATAAGGTTATCGGGAATGGCTGCCATATTGATGGCTATAAAAGGATTTGATGCACGATGGGAGCATTCGTGAATATGCCGGGCAAATACCTCTTTACCGACACCGCTTTCCCCTAAAAGCATCATACTTGCATCCGTGATAGCGGCTTTGGCAATACGGCTTAGCAGTTTATCCAGCACCGGAGATGAGCCTAGGAAATTTTCGGTTTGTGCAGGTTCCGCGAAAGAGGGCTTTTGTGATTTTTTTGCAACCGTTGCCGTTCTCTCGATAGCGGTGACGAGTGTCTCGATTTCGAACGGTTTGAGGAGAAAATCTTTGACTCCGAGTTGGATCGATTCGATGGCTCGGGTAAGGGTGGCGTTTCCGGTGATAATGATCACTTCAAATTTGCCTCCGAGCGTTTTGACGAACTCGATTCCGTCCATCCCCGGCATATTGATGTCACTGATGACCAATTCAAAAGTGTCATCCAGTTTTTTAAGTGCGTCGCGGGCATTTTTGAAGGTATGAATCTCATATTTTTCATAGTCGCTCATCGCAATTTCAAGCGATTTACGCATATTGATATCATCTTCAACAATTGCAATTTTCATTAACAACCACCTTATTTAGTTGCGGTTATTGTAACAGACTCATTATTAAACTCGACTGCATAGCATTTTGTCGGGAGTGTAAGGGAATTAAGGGATTGCGTATTTGAAGCGCTAATGCGATCATTGCTTTTGACGTGAAGCTCTTGATAGGAGGCGAATTCCAAAAAAGCGGTTTCTTCCCGCTTTAAAACACTCTCCAATGTCTCATCCGGAGCATGGTTTAGAACCAAAATAGCCGAATGCTCAAGAGAGCCGCACGGCTGCATCGCTTTGGAGACGGAGAGGGTTTCATGGATAGCTTGGGCATTTTTGGCAGTAAGCCGATACCCTATATAGTAGTCATCGGCTTTGATCGCTAAGGCAAAGATTAAGGTAAAACCCGAGAATAGGAAAGGGAAATTTCCATTTCGACTTCGCACAGTCCCTCTTTAAATGTAGTATTGATAATATTGGCACCGCGTACAAGGGCTTCAACGGACGTGCGGGTTGTTGATTGGGTAAGCATCATGTTTTTGATGGTGTCTTGTCCTTCAACTTCAACCCCTTTGACCCGCTCTGCGATGAGACGATAGCCGTCTACCATTGCGGCTCGTTTGGCTAAAGCATAGGCTTGAGCCGGCGAAGCGGTAACCGACGGTGCGACACCTTGTCCTACAACGGTAACAACGATCTCATGGCCGGATTTTAAAATGGGTTCGACACAATGGCCGTCAGTCCCGCTGTAGACGCATTTTACAGTAGGCTCATTGCTGGAGAAAATTCCCGCGTGAAGCGCGGGAATCGTGAGAAACAGTGCAAGAAGAGCAGAGATTCGCATTCGGATTCCTTCGGGTATATTTGGAATAATTACCCAATTTAAGCAAATACTATTCCAACTCTAATGTCGTCTGTTCGCTTCCCTCATTGTTTTCGTTTTCTTCTTCTTCATCCTCTTTTTTCGGACAACGGGAAATACTGGCGACATCATCCCCTTTGACGATGTAGACACCGCTGGTATTACGTCCGGATTTGGCGATTGTCTGCATGTCGACACGGATCATTTTGCCCGCTTTGGTCAGAGCCATAAGATCCATCGTCTCGTCTACCATAACACATCCGACGACGGTCGTTCCGGTTTTGGCGTTGAGTTTCATCGCGATAACTCCTGAACCGGCACGGTTAGTAAGGCGATATTCTTCGGCAGTAGTCCGTTTTCCGATCCCTTTTTCACTGACCATAAGGATCTCTTCCTCATCGCTTTTAATGATATTGGCATCAACGACAACGTCGCCTTCAATTTTGAATTTGATACCGCGGACACCGCGGGTACTGCGTCCCTGATCGCGGGTTTTGTCTATTTCGAATTTGATACATTGTGCGAATTTGGTCACGATAAAGAGATATTTCGTCTCTTCGGTCGCGATATGCGCAGTGATGAGTGCATCGTCTTCATCGAGAACGATTGCGCGCACCCCGTTACTTCGGATGTTAGAGAATTCGTTCAACGCCGTACGTTTTACGATACCGTTTTGGGTAAAGAAGACAAGCGATTTTTTCTCATCGAAATCGGTTGTCGGAATGATGGAGCGGATTTTCTCATCGGCTTCGAGATTGATGAGATTGACCACCGCTTTCCCTTTTGCGGTACGTGACCCTTCAGGGATTTTATACACTTTGAGCCAGTGGAGCTGTCCGCGATCGGTAACAAACATCAAAGTATCATGGGTATTACAGGTATAGAATTTCTCGATAAAGTCATCATCGTATGTGGTTACGGCAATTTTACCTTTACCGCCCCGGATTTGTTTTTCATAGGCTACGAGAGGAACTCGTTTGATGTATCCGCGATGAGAAATGGTGACAACCATCGGCTCATTCGGGATCAAATCTTCGATATTGATGTCGTCGTAGTTGTCTTCGATATCGGTAACACGAGGAATATTGAATTGTTCGACAAGCTCAACGAATTCTTCTTTGATGATTCCTTTGAGAACCTCTTCGCTGCGGAGGATACTCTCTAAGTATTCGATGTGAGCCAAAATCTCTTTAAGCTCGTTTTCGATTTTATCGCGTTCCAATCCGGTGAGGCGTTGGAGACGCATATCCAAAATCGCTTGGGCTTGGATCGGTGAAAATCCGAACTCGGAGATCAAGCCGTTTTTGGCGGTTTCACCGTCGGCGCTCGCGCGGATGAGTTTGATGATCGCTTCGATATGATCGAGTGCTTTTTTCAAACCTTCCAAGATATGAGCACGGGCTTTTGCTTTTTCGAGATCGAAAATGGTGCGGCGGATGATAACCGTTTTACGGTGGTTGATAAAGTGACCTAACATCTCCAAAAGGGTAAACACGCGAGGCTCTTGGTTGAAGACCGAGAGCATGATGATCCCGAACGTCGTCTCCATGTTGGTCGATTTATAAAGGTTATTAAGGACGATTTCGCTCATTGCATCGCGTTTAAGCTCGATAACAACGCGGATCCCCTCACGGTCGGATTCATCGCGGATCTCAGAGATACCTTCGATAAATTTGTCTTTGACCAAATCTGCGATGGTTTCGATCAGACGCGCTTTATTGACTTGATACGGGAGTTCATCGATAACGATAACGTCTTTGTTCGATTTTTTCTCGATGTGAGTTTTTGCCCGAACACGGATACGGCCGCGACCGGTTTCATACGCGTCTAAAATCCCTTTTTTACCGTAGATGGTTCCCCCCGTCGGAAAATCGGGAGCTTTGATAAACTGCATGATCTCGATCAGAGAAGCATTCGGATTATCCATCAAATGCACCAATGCGCTCAATACTTCATTCGGATTATGCGGAGGGATATTGGTCGCCATACCGACGGCAATACCGCTTGAACCGTTGATAAGAAGATTCGGAACACGGGTCGGAAGAACCTCAGGTTCTTGGGTCGTTCCGTCGTAGTTGTCGATCATGTCGACGGTATCTTTTTCCAAATCTTTGAGAAGTTCTCCGGCATAACGGGTCATACGCGCTTCGGTATAACGCATTGCTGCCGCGTTGTCACCGTCAACCGAACCGAAGTTCCCTTGACCGTCGACGAGCGGGGCGCGCATGGCAAACGGTTGTGCCATACGAACAAGGGCATCATAAACAGAGGTATCACCGTGCGGATGGTACTGACCGATAACATCCCCGACGATACGGGCTGATTTTTTATATTTTGCGCCGGCGGATAGGCTTAGTTTGTCCATTGCATACAGAATACGGCGGTGAACCGGTTTTAGACCGTCACGTACATCCGGGAGTGCCCGTCCGATGATGACGCTCATAGAGTAGTCAAGATAACTGCTCTTGAGTGTGTCTTCTATATTTATGTCATTTATTTCGCTGTTGTCTAGCAGATCGTTCATGCGGTCCCCAAAAGTGAAGATAATATGGCTGATTATATCCGAACGAGCCTTAAATTCTTAAAATCTGTTTTTTTAGTGTTAATTTGCTTAATTAATTAAATAAGGTTACAATTATCACAAACATTAAAAATATAGTGTTATGGAGTTTAATATTAATGAAAAAAATCGAAGCGGTTATCAAACCTTTTAAACTAGAAGACGTGAAAGATGCATTGGCAGAAATCGGCATTACCGGTATGACGGTAAGCGAAGTAAAAGGGTACGGTCGCCAAAAGGGACATAGTGAATTGTACCGCGGTGCGGAATATGTAGTTGACTTTCTTCCTAAAATTAAAATGGAGATGGTTGTGGATGACGAGATGGTAGATCAAGTGGTCAACACGGTTGTTGAAGCGGCACGAACCGGAAAAATCGGAGACGGTAAAATTTTTATCAGCGATATCAATAAAATTATCCGCATCCGTACGGGTGAAACCGATAGCGACGCTATCTAAGTTACTGTAGAACTTGTGCAACTCAAAGCTTCGGCTTTGACTCCTCTCTATCATATTTCCTTATATAATCATCGCTCAAAAGCTCTTTTTTAATTTCACACAGCATGTTGATTAAAATTTAATCAGTAATCTGTACACGCTCATTTGGATATCTTTGTACAATGGTATTCGACATTTAAGTTAATTCGGACATTTAAACGTCCAAACAAGGAGAGAAAATGAAAAAGTGGCTTTTAGCTTTATCGCTACTTGGTGTATCGGCATTTGCTGATGACGCTAATGCAACTGCTGTTACCGCAGCTGTTGCTGAACCCGTTCTTAACTCGGGTGATACTGCATGGATGATGATGTCAACGGCATTGGTAATGTTGATGACACCGATCGGTTTGGCGCTGTTCTACGGCGGGATGACAAGAGCGAAAAACGTTCTTAATACATACGCTATGGTTTTCGGTGCGTTTACAGTAGCGATGATTGCATGGGTCATTGCCGGTTTCTCTATTGCTTTCGGTACGGCTGAAGGTTCAATGAACCAAGTAATCGGCGGATTTGCAAATGTGATGCTCAGCGGTATCAGCTGGACTGATTTCGCAAGTGTTGAATTGGGACAACTGTATCCTAAATTTGTGTTTGTTGCGTTCCAAGGGACATTTGCCGCTATTACGGTAGCAATCGTCGCGGGTTCGGTTATCGAACGTATGAAGTTTTCGACATGGATGGTTTTCGCATTTATCTGGACAATCGTAGTTTACGCACCGATTGCTCACATGGTATGGGGCGGCGGTTACCTTTTCAACGAGGGTGCGCTTGACTTTGCAGGGGGTACGGTCGTTCACATGAACGGCGGTTTGGCCGGTCTTGTATTGGCTGTTTTGATCGGCAAACGTGCAGGTTACCCAAAAGTTGCGATGAAACCGGCAAGTGTTATTTTAACAGCTGTGGGTGCAGGTTTACTCTGGTTCGGTTGGTACGGGTTTAATGCCGGTTCTGCTTTCGGTGCAAACGCTATTGCGGGTGTCGCTTTCCTTACAACAACCATTGCTGCTTCGGTTGCGACAGTTACATGGATTGTGGTTGAGTATATGGTATTCAAAAAACCGACATTGCTTGGAGCAGCGTCCGGTGCGGTCGCCGGTCTTGTAGCGATTACTCCGGCAGCCGGTTTCGTAAGTGTCGGCGGTGCATTGATCATCGGTATCGTAGGTGCGGTTGTAGCATTCTTCGGTGTAACGGCGCTCAAGAAAAAATTGGGTTACGATGATTCTTTGGATGCATTCGGGGTTCACTTCCTCGCAGGTCTTTGGGGTGCGATTGCAACCGGTATCTTTGCCTTGTATACACCTGATAGTGATAACGCACTTCTTTGGTCAGGACCGTTGAAAGATGCAGGGGATCGTATGGGACAAATCATGGTTCAAGCTGAATCAGCTCTATTGGTCGGATTGTTTACTTTGGTCGGTACGATCGTGGTGTACTATATCGCAATGGCATTTACCGGCGGATCACGTGTTAACGAAGAGCAAGAGAGCCAAGGTTTGGATGAATCAGTACACGGTGAACGTGGATTTAACCTATAAGAAGGAATGAACAATGAAAAAAATTGAAGCGGTTATCAAACCATTTAAACTCGAAGATGTAAAAGACGCATTGGCGGAAATCGGTATTACCGGTATGACGGTCAGTGAAGTAAAAGGGTACGGTCGCCAAAAAGGGCACAGTGAACTCTATCGCGGTGCCGAGTATGTGGTTGACTTCCTCCCTAAAATCAAAATGGAGATGGTAGTAGACGACGCGATGGTGGACCAAGTGGTCAACACCGTTGTTGAAGCGGCACGTACCGGAAAAATCGGTGACGGTAAAATTTTCGTCAGCGATATCAGCAAAATCGTCCGTATCCGTACGGGTGAAACGGATATCGAGGCGATTTAATACCCTCCCGTCATCCTGAACTTGATTCAGGATCTTAGATTGCGGATCAAGTCCGCAATGACGAGAATGATTAAATTTTAATCAATACTTCTTCTACAATCCATTTATTTGGATATATAATGCACACCTTTATCTTAAAATTAAAGGTGCTGCATGGATACAGCTTACGTTATTGACACTCTCTTCGCCCTTTTTTCAATCACACTCATCATTTTAATGGTTCCCGGTTTCGCAATGCTCGAAGCAGGATTGGTCCGTACCAAAAACGTTTCCAGTGTTTTGACCGTTAACGTTATGATTTATGCGGTTGCCTCTATGGCGTTCATTCTAATCGGATTTCATTTGGCATTCGGAAATGCTCCGAGCCAGACGATGAGCCAATGGGCATTTTTCATGTTCCAGATGGCGTTTGTCGGAAAAGCGATCAATATTATGAGCGGCGGGGTTGGTGAACGTGCCCGTCTTTTGCCTTTGACTCTGTTCACCGTGATTATGGGAGCCTTCATTTACCCGACAGCGGTGAATATCAGCTGGGGAAGCGATTGGATCAAAGATACTGTTTTTGATCTCAATTTTGTCGATTTGGCCGGTTCTACCGTCATTCATTCGACAGGCGGATGGGCATTGCTTGCGGCTATATTGATTATCGGACCTCGTAAAGGGCGTTATGTCGGCGATCAAATCCGTGTTATTCCGGCGTCTAATATCCCTTTGGTTGTTTTGGGTGCAATGTTGCTTTGGATCGGATGGTTCGGGTTTAACGGCGGTTCTGTCGGAAGCATTGCGACCAAAGAGGCTGCGGATTCGGTAGCTTTGACGATTTTTAATACGAATGCGGCCGGATTGGCCGGTGCGATTGCGGCGGGCGTCCTTATTTACTTGCGCTATAAACTTTTCGATATCACGATGATTTTAAACGGTGCATTGGGGGGATTAGTAGCCATTACGGCCGGGCCGCATTTGTATACGCTGTATGATTCATTGGCAGTCGGTTTGATCGGCGGTATTTTAGTCGTATTGGCGGTGCCGCTGTTTGACCGTTTTCGAATCGATGATCCGGTCGGTGCTTTGTCGGTGCATCTTGTAAACGGTATCTGGGGTACGTTGGCGGTCGGACTTTTCGCATCCGATCCCGCAAAAGGGATAACCTTTTTGAATCAGCTCAAAGGGGTCGGTGAAATCGCCGTATTTGTATTTACGGTCTCCTTTGTTATCATTTACGCAATCAATAAACTGGTTGCGTTCCGTGCATCCGATGATGATCAGGTTCAAGGACTGGATGTCAGCGAATGCGGGCTTGAAGCCTATCCTGAATTTAAACGGGCGATTTAACACTTCTGTAACACTTCTTAGATACTCTTCTCTGGGGCTTTTGCCCCACTATAAAAGACTCTTTTAATTACCTCGTTGTATAATTTGTCAATGTTGCTTGAAAAGGAAAAATTATGTCAATTTATCGTGAGTATGATATTCGTGGAATTTTTGAAAAAGAGTTGAATGAAGAGACGATTACCCGTTTGGGATATGCTTTGGCGGATGAGATGAAAGCTTTCGGCGAGTATGTTGCGGTTGGATATGATGCACGAAGCCATTCTCCGATTTTATTCGAATATCTCACGGCCGGATTGAATGCAGGGGGGATGAAAGTTTTGGGAATGGGGATGGTACCGACTCCCGTCAACTATTTTTGCAATTATCAGGAATTTAGCGGCATAACCCCATGCGCCTCGGTGATGATTACCGGTTCGCACAATCCGAGCGAATACAACGGATTTAAAATCACGATTAACAAAGCCCCTTTCTTCGGCGAATCGATCTATGCCCTCGGACGTAAAATCGATTCTCTCCCTTTTCCTGTCAAGGTTGAACGGAATGTTACCGAGATAGACGCATTGGAGCGATACAAGCGTTTTATGATTGAATCGTTCGGCCATTTGCGCGGGATGAAAGAAAAAATCGTATACGACTGCGGCAACGGTGTTGCAGGGTTGGCCATTGTCGACATTTTTAATGAATTGGGGCTCTCAGCCAAAGGGATTTATACCGATCCCGACGGAACGTTCCCGAACCACCATCCCGATCCGAGCGAAGAGCACAATCTCGAAGATATTAAAAAACTTTTCGCATCCGAGGGGGACATCGCGTTCGCGTATGACGGGGATGCCGACCGTATCGCCGTATTGACCCCGAGTAATAACATCAAAGGGGACATGATGGCGCTGCTGTATGCCCTGAAGATGAAAAATCCGACCGTTATCGGCGAAGTAAAATGTTCGCAGGTGATGTACGATACCCTCCGCGCGCGGGGAGCGACAGCGGTCATGTATAAAACGGGGCACTCCAATCTAAAAGTCAAAATGAAAGAGCTTCACGCCGATTTGGCGTGTGAAGTGAGCGGGCATGTGTTCTTTGCCGATCGCTACTTCGGATACGATGATGCGATCTATGCAACGCTAAGAATGCTTGAATTGGTACATGAAGGGGTTGATCTGGATGCCGAAATTGCAAAACTTCCTCACGTTTTTTCGACCGAAGAGATCAAGGTGAAAACGACGGAGCAAGAGAAATTCCCGTTGATGGCGAAGCTGAAAGAACTGCTTAAAACCCCTCCGGCATCGTTTCCGGCGATCAAAGAGATTATCGACGTCGACGGGGTACGGGTTATTTTCGACAAAGGGTGGGGTTTGGTACGTGCAAGCAATACGACCCCGGTATTGGTAACACGATTTGAATCAACCGAGCAAGCCGAAGCGATCCGGTATGAAGAAGCGCTTAATGCTCTGATTCAAGAAGCACAGAAGCAGTTGAAGGCCTAATGATGAAATCGATTACGTTAACAATGCCTCTTGATATGCATCTGCATCTTCGTGACGGCGAGATGCTTGAAACGGTGGCTCCACTGACATCGTACAGTTTCAGCGGGGCGCTCGTGATGCCGAATCTTGTCCCTCCTGTGACGACACTGGATGCGGTTAAAGAGTATAAAAAACGGATCAGACACGCTATCGGGCGGGATGATTTCGAACCGTATATGACCCTTTTCTACCAAAACTATACGCGGCCGTTTTTGGAGAGTGTTCAGGATGAGATCACAGCAATCAAACTCTATCCGAGCGGCGTAACGACCAATTCGGAAGGGGGGGTTAGCTCTTTTGATATCGAGTCGATGCGCGAAACGCTCCAAGCTATGTCCGATTTGGGCATTATCCTCTCGGTGCACGGTGAAACGAACGGATTTGTGATGGATCGGGAAGCGGAATTTATGTCCGTGTATGAGATGCTCGCATCTAATTTTCCGAAACTCAAAATCGTTATGGAACATATCACGACCGCGGATGCGGTGGCTATGCTGGATAAATACGAGAACATTTTCGCCACCATTACGGTACACCATCTCATTATCACGCTTGATGACGTAGCCGGAGGGATGCTACGTCCTCATCTGTTTTGCAAACCGATCGCCAAACGGCCCGAAGATCGGGCCGCTCTTTTGAAAATAGCGCTTGAGGCTCATCCGAAAGTGATGTTCGGCTCTGACAGTGCACCTCACCCGAAGCACACGAAAGAGTCGTGCGGATGCGGTGCGGGGGTTTTTACCGCACCTATCGCACTGCAATTGCTGTGTGAAGTGTTTGATGCGCATGATAAGCTCGATAATTTGCAATCGTTTGTCAGTGATAACGCGCAGCAAATATACGGGATTTGTGCCGAATATAAAGAGGTGGTTTTGGTGAAGCAGGATTTTATAGTTCCCGAAATGTACGGTAGCGTCGTACCGATGAGAGCGGGTGAAACCTTGAAGTGGTCGATAGAGCGTGTTGACTAAAATTTTGGTATTGGAAGATGATTTGTTGTTTGGCGAATCGATTGCAGATGTGTTGGAAGAGGAGGGTTTTGAGGTCGTCTTGTGCCGTAACGGACAAGACGCTCTCGATGAGACCTACAAAAACCGTTTCGATTTATATCTTCTGGATATCAATGTCCCCCTCATTGACGGGCTATCCTTACTTCAAGAACTGCGCCGGGCAAACGATCATACGCCGACGATCTACCTCTCTTCCCATCAAGAAATAGAGACCATTACAAAAGCGTTTGATTTCGGGGCGGAGGATTACCTCAAAAAACCGTTTAATACCGATGAACTGCTGGTTCGGATTCATGCACTTTTGCGCAGAACGAAAGGGAAGATGCGCCATTGTGCGGGTGAACTATGTTTGGATGAGGTCCATAAATGTGTTTTGATGGAGGGGAGGGAACTTTCACTATCTCTTAAAGAGTATCAGCTCATGGCACTTTTTATCCGTAATGCCGGGGAGATTGTGACAAAAGAGGCTATTATGGATACCCTTTGGAACCCGTCTGAAATGATCAGTGACGGAGCGATTCGGGTTTATATCACCCGCCTCAAGCAAGAGATCGGCAGTGAACGGATACTCAATATCCGCGGTGTAGGATATCGCCTTGTTTCGTAGTGTCGAAATCGCACTCGCATCACTGTATGTAACCACGACCGGTATTCTAATTGCCGGCATTTATTATGTGCACGATGTGTTGGGTGTACAGCAATGGGGAATTATCGCTTTTGTTTCGCTGATTATTACTCTCGTTGCGGGGAGCATATTAGCGAGAATTTCGATTACCCCCCTAAGAGAGCATTTTGAGCATTTGGAGCGGTTTTCCAAAGAGACGCTGCATGAACTGAATCTTCCGATTAACACGATTACGGCGAATGTGCAGATGCTTCGTAAAACCCATACCGATGATAAAAGCCTGAAACGACTTGAGCGGATTGAAGTGGCTGCCGAAATGTTAAAGGAACGCTATAACGAGCTCGACTATCTGATTAAAAAACAGAGCGAACGGGAGAAAATCGAACATTTTAATCTGCGTGAAGTGATTGAAGAACGTATGGCATTTTTATCTTCGCTCTACCCCTCCGTCGTTTGGGACGTTACGCTTGAATCGTGCGATGTCAATTGTGACCGAATCGGATTAGGAAAAGTGATCGATAATCTGATCGAAAACGGGGTTAAATATTCACCTAAAAACCCTATAATCACGATTACGCTTCGAGATAATATTGTAAGTATCTGCGATCAGGGGATGGGTATGGATGAAATTACTCTGATGCATATTTATGATCGTTATTACCAAAACGACTCGACCATGGCCGGATACGGAATCGGTCTTAATCTGGTCAAGCGCTATTGCGACCGTTACGGTATTGCTTTGCATATCTCCTCACGCTTACATGAGGGGACGTGCGTCAAACTTGAATTCAAAAAAAAGGGAAGTTAATGGAAAATAGTTGGCTGGGACTGGCACATAATGCAGTGGATTACGGGATTATCGGGATTTTGGTGATGATGAGTATTGTTTCTTTGTGGCTTTTTATAGAGCGATTAATGGCCTACGGTTCAGTACGTATCGGTGATTATGAGAGCAAAGAGGAGCTTGAACTTGATTTGGGGAACAATGTCAGTACCATTGCGACGATTGGATCAAATGCTCCGTATGTCGGTCTTTTAGGAACCGTTTTAGGGATTATGATTACCTTTTATTCTTTGGGTGATGTGGGTGCGGTTGATCCGAAAAAGATTATGACGGGACTGGCATTGGCGCTCAAAGCGACTGCTATGGGATTGGTCGTCGCAATACCGGCAATCGTGTTTTACAATATTCTGCTTCGTAAGATGGAACGTTTATTGGCACAGTGGGATATTAACGCTCACAAAAATAGAGGATAGTTTCATGAGAATGAAACGGATCGATACGATCAACGTTATCCCTTTTATCGATATTATGTTGGTGCTGTTGGTGATGGTACTTACCACGGCAACTTTTATCCGAACGGGGCTTATTCCGGTCGATTTACCCGATGCCAAAGGAACTGCCGCCGAGCATAAGCCGAGTGAACTGAAACTCACGATTGAAAAAGACGGAGCCTTGATACTGGGTGAGGAGAAAACACCGATTACATTAGCGGAGTTTGAGCAAAAAGTTACCGAGGGAGGTAAAGAGATGACCGTTGTCCTCTACAGCGACAAAGAGGCTGCATTTCAAAATTTTGTCGGGGTGATGGATGTCCTTAAACGTCTCGGTCACGAACAGCTTTATATTGTTACGGATAAGCAGAAATAAAAGTGCATCAAATCAGTAATTACGTTTATGCCCGGGATGAATTATTAGAATGGGATATTCCGACTGCGCGGCTCCCCAACCCCTATCATGATTTTCCGTATATGGTTTTGGAAGGGGTTCTCAGCCCCGCCGAGTGCCGCGCCATAACGGAGGCAGCATTGTCGGATAAGGAGGCGGTACAGGCGGAGCTTCGGGGCAAATCGCTGGACACCGCGATTCGCAAAACGGATATTCATACCCTCAGTCCGGAACACCGAACAATTTACGACCGCCGTTTTGAAGCGGTACGTTATGAGGTCGAAGATTTTTTTGCCCTTTCACTCACGAAAACCACCGATGTACAGGTTCTCGGATACGAGAGCGGATCGTTTTATCTCAAACATTCCGACGATGCGAGCGAACTTCGCGACCATGAAGGAAATGTCATCGGTTACCGTACGGTTGCACCGGAACGTAAACTCACTACGGTTTTATTTACCACCTCCTATACGCCCCATCCGATCGATAAAGACCATTTTAGCGGGGGGGAACTCCTATTTAACTATCTTTGCGATCAGCACGGCAATACGATCACCCTTCGCCCGGAAGCAGGAGATATGGTGGTGTTTTTCAGCAATCCCTATTTTTCCCATGAAGTTCTCCCAGTCAAAGAAGGATTTCGCCTATCATTGGTTCAATGGCATGATGCACTCATCATTTGATTTGAACGCCAAAGGAATTAAATCCCTTTGGCTACGCTGGCCGCTAAGGCACTGAAGCTTGCCCCTTCGGGTCAGAATTAATCCGCTATAATTTCGCATCTTTTTGTAAGGGCAAAAGTATGCGCTACTTTATCAGTTCATTCGCAATTATGGCCATAGGGCTTATTGCGGCTTTTTATCTCGGCGGACTTACCGCTATCTACATCACCTTTCTTTTGATTGTCCTTGAAATTTCATTATCGTTTGATAATGCGGTGGTCAATGCTAAAGTGTTGGAGACAATGGATCCGGTTTGGCAGAAACGGTTTATCGTATTCGGTATTCCGATTGCGGTATTTGGAATGCGTTTGGTATTTCCCCTTGCAATCGTTTCGATTGTAACGGGAATGGGATTGATGGAAACGCTGCAAGTGGCGATGAATCAACCCTCAGAATACGAAAAAGTGCTGAAAGCTACCGAATCGACGATCTTCGCTTTCGGGGGAGCATTTTTGCTGATGGTCTTTTTGGACTTTTTCTTTGAGGAACGCGACATCAAATGGGTGACGTTTGTTGAGGGTTCTAAAATGATGGAAACCTTTTCAGGGGTTGCCAATATCGAGTTGATTACGGCCATTATGATCGGAATCGGTTTGGGGCATATCACTCAGGATTTCGGTGTTGTTCTGGCATTTATGTACGGCGTACTGCTTCACTCATTGCTGGGAATGCTGGATCATTTCCTCTCTTCCGATACGGTCAAAAGCGGGGTTGCCGGATTTATCTACCTTGAGGTTCTCGATGCGAGTTTCAGTTTTGACGGTGTTATCGGAGCGTTTGCCCTTACCAGCAATATCTTTATCATCATGATAGGGCTCGGTGTCGGAGCAATGTTTGTACGGAGTATCACCCTCTATTTTGTTGAGCATAAAACCCTCTCCGAATTTCGTTATCTTGAACACGGGGCGCACTATGCGATCGGGATTTTGGCGATTATTATGCTTATGAAAATCACCACGCATATCAGTGAAATGGTGACGGGGACAATCGGTATCGGATTGATTACGATTGCTTTTTTACATTCTATTTGGGAAAATAGACAAGCGAATCTGCACTCTTAACCCTCTTTGTCCTCGGTGAGGACATTCTCTCTCTTTTTAAGATTTCAAAATATCCTGCACATCAATCGGCTTTGCTCCGGCAAAGGCCGCTTAGTGAGAAAAAGATATTTTGTTTTTCCCGTTTTGTTTTGATTGATAGAGCAGTCCGTCGACACGTCGATAGAGCGTATCTTCCGCATCATCTTCTTTTACCTGGGAAATCCCTATGCTTATCGTGATTCGTTGATTTGGGATAACCGTAAGCTCATGTTCAACGACGTTTTTGATTTTATTTGCGACATCAATTGCATCATGCAAAGCGGTATTGGGACAAAGGATCACAAACTCTTCGCCTCCGACGCGGAAAAGGGTATCCGTATGCCGAACATTTTTCTGAACGAGGGCACTGAGCTCCATAAGAACGATATCGCCGGCTCTATGTCCATGGGTATCATTGATTATCTTAAAGTCGTCAATATCAAAGATCATCATTGAAAAAGGTATTTTATAGCGTTCAAAGTTTGAAATCAGTTCATTGATCCGCTCTTTATATGCTTTTACATTTTTGACTTTTGTTAAGTTGTCCGTATTGGTAAGATTTATATTTATAATGAGTTCCGCATGGTGAAGAGACGTTCCGATGATGACAAAAACCAAACTGATCAAATAGGTAATAAGCATTAGAATCGATTCCATTTGCGTACCGACATCAAAGATATTTTTTGGATTATTTGCCGATAAAGCGATTATTCCGATGACAACAATCAAAAGTATTCCCATGAGGACATGCATCCGTATGTGAAATGCAGGGATCAGCAGCAGAGGCAAAACCAGAAAAATGAGATAGTGAAAATAAAAGGATGACCAGATTAGCAAAAGGGCCAAAAGAGCGTATAGAAAAACATTTTTCCACTCTTTTGATGTCGGTTTCGAGAGAGTCTTGTAGCTTTCATACAAGGGATAGAGAAGTAACAGCCCCAATGCATCGGCAAACATCAGCATAAGGATAAACCCGCATACGTCAAAATAGCGTATATAACCTCCGCTTGCCAAATTCAGCGCGATAATAAGACTACTGATGAAGGTCGGAATAATCGCTCCGTAAAATGTAAACGGAAATAATATTTTGATATTGTCAAAATAGTTGTTTGCATACCGTTTGATTAATTGTGCGGATAAATAAGGGGCTAAAGTATCCGCTATTGCGGAAATTACCGTATGCAGGAAATAATAGGGCGATTCATCGGACATGCCGGGATAATTGGCAAAAAAACTTCCCAAAAAGATAAAAGGCAATGCTTTTACCCCGAATTGATGAACGAGAATGACCCCTATCCCGAACGGCAGCCATAAAAGGGTTATATTGGAAGGGTGAAACGAAAAAATAGACATACCGAAAAGTGCACTCCCATAATAGAGTACCGCACCCGACAGTAGAGCAAAAAAAGTATTTAAATTGGATGAGAGCATCGAATACACCCTTTTTTATTTCATTCATCTATTATAGCGAATACTTTTACGGATTTTAAGTTGACGTTGTATGGTAGTTTATCGGTTTTATACAGTTTAAAACTTGTTTTTATTTAGAGGGAAAGGAGGGCTTTTGTTTGTCAAATCTCAAACGGATGGTAATTCTATTTAATCTGAAGCCGCCAGCGGTACCTTCGGTACAACGCTTTTGGTTTCGTTCGCCGAAACGCCAAGCAGTTGGCTTCCATTTTATGTAAAGCCTCACTGCTCATTTCATTCGGCATGTTCGGTTTCGGACCTAAAAATGTCCATTGAGGACATTTTTTACGGTCCTCACATCATGCCCGGCATACCGCCGCCCATACCGCCCATATCCGGCAGTGCAGGTTTGTCTTCTTTGATCTCGTGGATCGTCGCTTCGGTAGTGAGGAGCATACTGGAGACCGATGTTGCGTTGGTCAATGCGACACGCTCAACTTTAAGCGGATCGATGATCCCTGCTTCGTACATATCGACGTATTCACCCGTTGCGGCATTGAACCCGATATTTTCGTTCGTAGCGGATACGATAGTATTAACGACAACCCCTGCATCGTATCCCGCATTTTCTGCGATTTGTTTCACCGGAGCGGTAATTGCGCGGAGGATGATCTCCCATCCGATTTTTTGATCGCCGCTGAGGTCGTGTTTTACTTTTGCCGCCGCGCGGATCAATGCCGCACCGCCGCCGATAACGATCCCCTCTTCAACCGCCGCTTTGGTCGCTGAGAGTGCATCGTCCACACGGTCTTTTTTCTCTTTCATTTCGGTTTCGGTCGCCGCTCCGACTTTAATAACCGCAACACCGCCGGCGAGTTTCGCAAGACGCTCTTGGAGTTTCTCTTTGTCGTATTCACTGGTGGTACTTTCGATTTGGGTACGGATCTCTTTGATACGTCCGTTAACCGCATCTTTGTCCCCGGCACCGTCAACGATCGTCGTGTTATCTTTGCTGATGACGACACGCGCCGCTTGACCGAGGTCTGCTACGGTCGCACTGTCAAGAGTACGTCCGATCTCTTCACTGATCACTTGCGCACGGGTAAGAACCGCGATGTCTTGGAGCATCGCTTTGCGGCGATCACCGAATCCAGGAGCTTTTACGGCCGTGATGTTGAGTACACCGCGGAGTTTGTTCACCACGAGAGTCGCCAACGCTTCACCGTCTACATCTTCTGCAATGATGAGAAGAGGGCGTGAACTTTTTTGAACCTGTTCCAATACCGGAAGCAAATCTTTGAGATTAGAGATCTTTTGATCGAAAAGGAGGATAAACGGATGATCCAACTCAACGGTCATTTTTTCCGAGTTATTAATGAAGTACGGGCTCAAATAACCACGGTCGAACTGCATCCCCTCAACAACGTCGAGTTCGTCGTTGATCCCTTTGGCTTCTTCAACGGTGATAACACCGTCACGGCCGACTTTATCCATCGCTTCGGCGATCATAGCCCCGATACGTTCATCGGAGTTAGCCGAGATGGTAGCAACCTGTGCGATCTCTTTTTTATCATTGATCACACGTGAAGCGGCTTTGAGTTCGGCTAAAATCGCTTCAAGCGCTTTGTCCATTCCCCGTTTTACTTCAACCGGATTAGCCCCGGCAGTGATATTGCGTAAACCCTCTTTGAAAATAGAGTTGGCAAGGATCGTTGCGGTAGTCGTACCGTCTCCCGCTTCATCCGCTGTATTGGACGCTACTTCTTTAACGAGTTGAGCCCCCATATTTTCCAAAACGTCTTTGAGTTCTACCTCTTTTGCAACCGAAACACCGTCTTTGGTAATTAACGGCGCACCGTAGCTGCGTTGGATAAGGACGTTACGTCCGCGCGGTCCCATGGTTACTTTGACAGCGTCAGTGAGTTTTTGTACTCCTGCAGCGAGTTTGTTACGAGCTTCATCTGCGTAGTGAATTTCTTTTGCCATAGTGTGCTCCTTATAAAGTTTAAATTATTTGATGATTCCAAGCAAATCGTCGGTTTCAATAACCAAATACGCTTTTCCGTCCAAAGTAAGTTCGTTTCCGGCGTATTTACCGAATACGACGGTATCTCCTGTAGAAACGTTCTCTACTTCACTGCTTACGGCAACAACGGTACCTTGAGAAGGTTTTTCCTTAGCGTTGTCGGGGATTATGATACCCGATGCGGTTTTGGTTGCCTCTTCGAGACGTTGAACCAAGACTCGTTTTCCAAGCGGTTGAAAGTTCATTGCATTTCCTTTTATGATGAGATTTTATGTGTGGGATTCTACACGAGTTTAGGTTAATTGTCAATACTCTTAGCCTTTATGACTCAACAATAGTGAGTTTTATTGTAGCTATTATGGTGAGTTTAATTTTTTATATTTAAAATTTTATTTTTTAAAGCTTTTAATAAGTTTATCATCACTATAATTCCGGTCTTCCCATAAGATGGCTGGGTAGCTCAGCTGGTTAGAGCGCTGGTCTCATAAGCCGGAGGTCGGGGGTTCGAGTCCCCCCCCCGCCACCATCTTTTAAATTAATCCCTTACCATTCTATTCCCCCATTTCAGAAAATCCAGATCTAAAACATATAGTTACCGTTTTCTTAACTCCTCTATTCTTAGCACTTAAAAACGAATGATTCATAGATGTGGATATAATGTTTTCTCGTTAATTAAAACTATCAAATTCTTGTAAAAAGATTATCTAAAATGCTATTGCGGTTAAAAGAGTTGGCGATGAGACACAGATGGGATAATGTACCGATAGTTTATAAGCTTTTTTCCGCACTATTTGGTGTAATTGCTTTCATTATCGTTATATTGTTATCGTATTTGTGGGGACATGAATCGAATTTAATGCTCAAAAAAGAGCAGGATGTACTCTATCATCAATCACAATTAATTGCGAATGATTTGGGTGCCCATTTAGGCCGATTGCAAAAAGAGGTCCTTTTTCTCTCACGCTTGGAAGTGATGAATGATATGGTTACGCGCGATATGGATCAGCGCATTACCAAAATCATGGAACAAAAAGCGGATGATTTAGGGGAATCGATTGTTTTATTTACGATAGCGGCGGACGGAACTATTCCCTCCTCTTCCAAAGTGGATAAAATCAATAGCATAAGTAAAGAGTACTCTGCGATTAAAAAGGCTGTAAAGAAACAAAAAAATTATTTTTTTTGGGGAAAGAATCTTTATTTCTTTGCACCCGTGTACGGGTCATTTTATACGCATGATTTTTTGGGATACGTGGTCATTGCGTATCCGTTGGAAAATTTTGCATTGCAATTAAAAACCGATCAAAAACTGTATCGCTGGTTGAGCCCTCCAAAACTAACCGGGGTTATTTACGAAGCGCATAGTCCGGTTTTTGATAAAAATGATTATTTGTATCACAGTCTTCTTCTTGATGGAGTATTAGAGGGGTGGGTATTACATTATGCAATGCCGAAAAATGAGGCGCTTTCCCTCTTATACCATTTTCAGGTACTTTTTTTAAGTGTATTGAGTATCGGACTGATACTGATTGCTTTTTTGATTTGGATTATTGTACAGAGGATTATTCAGCCTTTGCGCGAGCTCTCTCACACGGCTATGAATATTGCTTTGACGGGTGATTATACGCAAACCGTTCCTGAACGGGGAAATGATGAAATAGGGACGATGGGGTACTCTTTTAATGCCCTTATGTTTACTACCCAGCTCAGTATGAAGCGGTTGGAAATAGAGCGTGAAAAGCACTTCGAAAAGTTGATCAGTCTGATCGTTTTTTTTAATGCGATTACCCGCACCGACACGAAAGAGGCGACGATTGAAATCGCTATGGACGAAATACGCCGTTTCAGCAATGCAAAAGAAGTTTATTTCAGCCTTGATGGATGTAAAACACAAGGGGCGGTGACGATCGCGTTGAACGCCGTCGGCAATGAAACCCCGGGTCTGATCTGCATTGAGGAACCCGCATTGGAAAAAGAGTCTAACGAACGTTTTTATGCGGCATTGGAACGGATGTTGGCATTGCAGATGGAGAGGATTGAACTGTTAGGAAAAACCAAGGCGGCTTTGAAGGCAAAATCGGCGTTTCTATCGGCTATGTCACATGAGCTTAGAACCCCTTTGGGATCAATTCTAAGTTTGACCCAATATACGATGATACAGCCGAAAACGCCTGAGCCGATACTCGAAACGCTTGGAAAAATTGAAAATTCAGCCTATCATTTACTGGGTGTTATCAATAATATTTTGGATTTGGCAAAAGCCGAATCCGGAAAAATGGAACCTCATGCGGATTCTTGCGTTCCGCAGGAACTGATTGAGGATGCATTAGCATTGGTTTCCCCCTTGGCAGAAGAAAAAGGGCTGCAGATTCGGACAGCCTATGAACCGATTGAAACGCCGTTTAAAAGTGACGCACGTCTTTTTAAACAGGTGGTTGTCAATCTTCTATCCAATGCGATCAAGTATACGGAAAAAGGATGTATCGACATAACGCTTCATTGCAGTAGCGGACTGTTTATTTTGGAGATAAAAGACAGCGGACGCGGGATCGGTTTAGAAGCATTGGAGCATTTATTTGATGAGTTTTATCAGGTACACTCTGTTGACGCAAGCGGTTTAAAAGGGAGCGGCCTCGGACTTGCCATCAGCAAACAGATTGCGTTGCTGCTTCGGGGAGATTTATTAATTTTCAGTGAAGGAGAAGGGAAAGGGGCGACGGCAACGTTTCAGTTCCGTTCATTTTAGAAAAATTATTTGGCAATCATATATCCTACGCCTCTAACCGTTTGTATCAGTTCATCTGCGTCCAGCTTTTTTCGAAGATTTTTAATATGGGCATCAACGATATTACTGGTGGCGATTTGGTCAAAATCCCGACTTAAATGTTCCGATATTTGATAACGGGTGAGGACGGTATTGGCGTTTAATAAGAGAAATTCCAGTAATTCAAACTCTTTGGCGGAGAGTTTAACGGGGGTATTTTCTACGTGCACACTTCGGGAAGAGAAATCGACCGATAGTTTCCCCAATTTCAGGTGCGTTTGTTTTTGAGTACTTTCACGACGCAGCAAAGCGCGGATTCTGGCCAGGAGTTCTATATTTGAAAAAGGTTTTTCAAGATAATCATCAGCCCCTCCGTCGAGTGCTTCGACCTTGTCTTCGACCTCTTTTTTTGAAGAGAAGAGCAAAACCGGGGTCAAGATATTTTGACGGCGCAACCGTACTAATAACTCGGGTCCGTTCCCGTCGGGAAGTATCCAGTCTAATAAGATCAGATCATATTTTTTTTGATTAATATGATTCTCTCCCTCGGATAATGTTGTCGCGATATCAACATGGTAATGGGCATCCCTCAGAAGCTGCCGTAGAGCATACAATAATTCTTCATTATCATCAATAATTAATAAATGCAATATAACTCTCTTTCATCAAAAATTCATAATCGTAGTCTACCATAACACAATATTATTCAAAAGGAGACAACATGTCGGCATATGAAACAAATGAAATAGAAGATGATTATTTAGACAGCGATAGTTCTATGGATGCCGAAACTCACAATGACTCTTTCCGCAGCCAAGACGATGATGATGTTTTGGAAGGGGGAGTTGACGATGACTTTTTTAGCAGCGGATTAGGCAATGATCATCTTGATGGAGGAGACGGGGACGATCATCTTGACGGAGGAGACGGGGACGATCATCTTTCCGGAGGCTTTGGACATAATACCCTTCTCGGCGGAAACGGTACCGATACCGCCGTATATACCTATAGCCGTAATCATGTTGATATTCATGATAATGATGACGGTACTTATACCGTTACGGATGGAACATTTGAAGATACGTTAAATGGCGTAGAACACATCAGTTTCAGCGATGGAAGCATGAGCGTCGATTATGCTATAGAAATACGTGCTCATCAAGAGGAGATCGCCCGCTTTTATAACGCATTATTTGAAAGAGACCCGGATGAAGACGGTCTTGCTTATTGGGTGAACAATCTCACAGATCCGGCCATCGGGGGAGGCGGCAGCAACATTCAAAGTATTGCTCAGGCATTTACCCAATCATCAGAATTTCAAGCACTTTACGGCGCAGATGTATCAAACAGTGATTTCGTGAATTTACTGTATCAAAATATACTTCACCGTACAGCAGATCAATCAGGCTATGACTACTGGCTAAACGAGATTAACGAAACCGGTGACCGCGGCAGTATGATCGTCGGATTTTCCAATTCTGTTGAGTATGAAACCGAAACGGCTTCCGCTATTGATAATTTTCTGGCAACTGTTACTCTCAATAACTATATTTTGGCCTAGAGAAGCAAAGGCTTTTTATTAACAGTTGACGTGTCAAGCATTGCTTGACACAAAAGTCTTATCTCTTATCTGTGCCTGAATTATCTTCAAGGGTATAAACAATCCTCCTATTTTCAGTATAATCACGTTTTAAAAGAGTCAATTTACCTCAAGCATTTAAAAAAGAAGACTGTCCTACTATGAATCCCGAAATTTCGATGATCAAAGCCCAAACATTTACCCCAATCTATTCCCAACTCGAAGACCGTATCCGTTTTGTAATCAATTATGCCGATTACACTCAAAGGGTTGATTTATGGTTGACGCGTGCTTTTTTATTGAAACTCATCCCTACCATCGAAGATTATCTCGATCAATATGATGTGACCGCAAACGTGGAGATTCAACAGCAAACCGATACGGCAGCCCAAAGCCAGACCGACACTCCGACTTTGATAATGACAGAAAAAGAGGGTTATTTGGTCCATTCCGTGGATATCACATATCATCAAGAAAGCAGACAATTCACCCTTCTCTTTAAAACAAATGGAGTCGAAGTCATTTCAACTCTTACGGGACCGGTGTTACGGACCTTGCTAAAATCGATATTTTCTTCCATTCCGAAAATTGATTGGGGAATTTCACCGCAGTGGATTCAATGAATTTCTGTCTCTTAAAAAACTTTATTAATCAAATATTCAGTAACATTACCTAAGCTTTATCTGTGCTATAATCGTTCAAAGCAGTTCCTAAAGGGATTACAATGAGTATGGTATTGACACTTGTTTTATTGCCGATCATAGCCTCGCTTTTTATACAATTAGCGCTGAATAGCCGAGTACAGTACGTTATAAGTGCCGCTGTTTTAATCGTGTTGAGCTTTACCGCTTTTTCCCTAAATGTCTCTGCGGATATTTTGACTTTTCATCTTCCCCGCTCCCTCAATATTCTTATTATTGCCGCCGATGTCGCGTTGCTGCTGTTTTTTCTCTATCAGGGTAAAAAGTTCAATAATACAAAAGTGATATTTCTTGCCGCTGTACAGCTGCTGCTGTACGGATACATAGAATCTATCGCTCCGGAAGGGGGAACGGCGGAGATCGTTGTCGATAGCCTCTCCAAGTTTATGTTTTTGATTATTAACGGGGTGGGGGGGATTATCGTCCTTTATTCCGTGCGGTATATGGAGGATGAGCCCGCATCGCCGCTTCGAAAACGGTTTTTTATCGGGGCACTTCTGGTTTTCCTTTCTGTAATGAATCTGATTGTTTGCGCCAACTCGATTCTCCTTTTCTTTTTCCTGTTTGAGATGACGACGCTGGCATCGTATGTGCTGATCGCATTTAGAAATGATGAGGTTAGCCGTGCCAATGCACTCAAAGCTCTGTGGATGAATCAGATCGGGGGTGTGGTTATTTTGCTCGGGGCATGGGTCGCTGTTGCGGGATTTGATACGGTGATGTTCGATACGCTGCTGCAGCGCTCTGGCGGGACGGTGCTGTTGGCGGTAGCGTTTCTGGCTATGGCGGCATTGGTGAAGGGGGCATCCATCCCTTTCGAAGGGTGGCTGCTCGGAGCGATGATAGCGCCGACTCCGGTGAGTGCGATGCTCCATTCGGCAACGATGGTGAAAATTGCTCCCTATCTTATTTTAAAACTTGCACCGGCGTTAGCTTCTACAATGGTGGGAGGGATAATTTCAATAATCGGAGCTTTGGTATTTATAGCCGCTTCGTATCTGGCACTGTCGAGGTCGGTCTTTAAAGAGATTCTGGGATATTCCACCGTTGCTCTTTTAGGGCTAATGATGGCACTTGCGGCGATCGGCACTGAAGAGAGTATGAATCTGGCGATGGTATTAATATTGTTTCATGCCCTCTCTAAAGCCCTTCTCTTCCTTGCAGCAGGGGTATTGGAAAAACAGCATCATGCCAAAAATATCGAAGAGATGAAGGGGATGGTGGCGTACTCTCCGCAAACGGTAGGTTTTATCCTTTTTGGATTTATGTCACTTACCCTTCCGCCGTTCGGTCTTTTTATGGGGAAGCTTTTTGCGATTACATCGGTAGCATCGCTCTTAAAAGAACACCCCTCCTATATTATCGTTTTACTCTCGCTCATTATCGGCAGTGCGGTACTGGTACTCCTTTACTTCAAAGTCGCTTCCGCACTTCTCTCGGCACCCTCAGATATCGCTCCTTCCGAGAGTATTCCTATTCCGGCAGGTTATAATATACCCTTGGTATTGCTTGCGTTTTCCATTATTATCGGAGCGGTCGGATATATCATGATACAGCAGAATATATTTGTCGTGTTGCTGGCCGTTCCGATTCTGTTTGCATTCGCCTTACCCTCTATATTTCGGCAAATGGATGGATATGATCGCTCACAACCTTACCACTGCGGTGAAAAAGAGATGTTTGATTCGGCATTGGTTTATTATGAACCCTCCGAGGGAATACGGCAGGCGCTGTATTGGGGATTCGGTATCCTTTTTGTCGGGGTTGCCGTTGTAGGAGCATTGTCATGATATGGTTATGGATAGCTTTGGCACCGATATTGGGCGGTTTTGTGTACGGGGGAGAGCGGGTGTTGCGTGCCCGGATGCAGCGTCGGCAGGGGCCTCCGCTTTTGCAGCCCTTTTACGATATGTTCAAACTCCTCGATAAACGGACATTGATCGTCCATTCGCCTCATGCGCTGTTGGCCGTTGCCCATTTCTTCGTCTTATGGTTTAGTATTGCGGCCATCTTTCTGGGATGGAATCTTCTTTACATTATTTTTCTCCATCTTTTTGCCCAAATCCTTCTTATTCTGGCGGGCTACAGTGTCCGATCCGTTTATTCACACGTCGGGGCCAACCGTGAGTTGTTGATGCTGGTGGCGTATGAACCGGTTTTGATTTTGGTTGCGGTCGGTTTGTATCTGGTATCGGGGAGTTTTGAAATATCCGAGATTATGCAGCAAAGCGGCTATTTGCCGAAACTGTTGCCGTTGTTTGCCGCATTGGCGATGATCGTCCCGATCAAAGTCAAAAAATCGCCGTTCGATGTCGGCGAAGCGCATCAGGAGATCGTCGGCGGAGTAGAGATCGAGTACAGCGGGGTATTTTACGAGTTTTTGTATATGTCCCGATTTTTAGAATATCTCTTTATCTACAGCTTCGTATTTATTTTCGGCGGTGCATCTCCATGGCTTGGGGCACTTTTGGTCGCGGGGATGTTTTTGCTTGTCAATCTCGTCGATAATGCAACTGCCCGTGTCCGGAGTGTAGATATGGTGAAAATCGTCTATTCGGTGGCGATGACGCTGGCCGCCATCAATATCATAGGGGTGGTATTATGAAGTTTTTTACCCCGTTTCGCAAAAAATCGCCGTGGGTGCTGCACTACAATGCCGGAAGCTGCAACGGATGTGATATCGAGATTCTTGCGGCATTGGGACCGAAATTTGATTTGGAGCGTTTCGGGGTAATCAATACGGGAAATCCGAAACAGTCTGATATCTTTTTAGTGACGGGGCCGGTGACATACAGATCACGAGAGCGCCTGGTTGAACTCTACTCCCAGATTCCCGAACCGAAAGTCGTTGTGGCAGTAGGATCATGTACGACAACAGGAGGGGTGTTCCGGGGAATGTACAACGTCGAAGACGGGATTGATCGTTATATTCCTGTCGATGTGTATGTCCCGGGATGTGCCTCCTCGCCTCAGCTTATTATTGATGCTTTGGTCAAAGCGGGGGAGATACTCGAAGCAAAAAGCAAAGAAATTGAGGAGCCGTTTAAACTCTTTGGAGCAATCGAAACGATCGGTAATAAACTCAGCCGCCTTAATATGGCGAAAAAGGTGGAACATGACAAAAATTGAGACCACACTTTCAGGGCTCTTAGCAGATATCGGAGCTTTTTATAAAGCAGATAAATGGCATTTTCTAAGTGTAAACGGCATCGATCTGGGAGAGGGAAAGATTGAGCTGCAATGGATTTTTTCACGATACGGTGTTAAAGATGAGATAGTTATTTATTTCGTGCTCAGTGATTATGAAACCCCGGTCCCCTCAATCGTCAGCTTGATTCCTTCGGCAATTATGGGGGAGAGGGAGATTGTCGATATGTTCGGCTTATCGGTTGAGGGGACGGAAAGAGGGTTATATCTGGATGAAGACTCATTACCGCATCCGCTTAGGGGGGAATCATGAAGAAAACCGTACATATCCCTTTAGGGTCTCAGCATATTTCGCTGTTGGAGCCGATCCGTTTCAAATTCGAGTGTGAGAACGAAAAAATCATCGGGGTGGATGCCGATGTCGGGTTTGTCCATCGGGGGGTGGAACTCGCATGCACCCGCAGTTTCGAGTTTAAACAAGTAGGGTATGTCGTCGCCCGTGTCTGCGGACTGTGTGCCATTACCCATTCGCTCTCGTATACTCTCGCGGTTGAAAAACTGCTCGGATACGAGGCAAATGATCGCATCAAATATCTCCGGATGCTGATGGTCGAACTCGATCGTATCCATTCGCATATGCTTTGTCTCGCACATACGGCGGAGAATGCCGGGTTTGAAGCCCTCTTTATGCAGATTATGGGCGATCGTGAACTGATCATGGATGTACAAGAGGCGATCAGCGGTAATCGAGTCCAATTCGATTATATCTCTATCGGCGGAGTGAATCGTGATTTGACGCCTGAACTCATTGCATTAGTCCATAAAAATCTGAGTAGCCTCTCCGAAAAAATTGATGCGCTTATGACTCTTTTTGACAATAACTGGTCGTTATCGCTCAAATACAAAGGGATAGGAATATTGACGCTGGAGGATGCCTATACTTATAACGCATTGGGGCCTTTGGCCCGTGCGGCGGGATTGGCAACGGATGTTCGTGCGGAGACAAGCGATTTTCCTTACGAAGCACTGGGATATAAAATGATCCTCGAATCCACCGGTGATATACATGCCCGGAACTTTGTACGGCTGCGGGAGATCGTTAATTCGATTGAAATGTGTCGAAATATCATTGATAATCTTCCCTCGGGTGAGATACAGGAAAAAGCCAAAGGGAAACCGAACGGGGAAGCGGTTGTCCGTGTCGAGGCGCCGCGCGGGGAACTTTTTTATCTGGTGCGGGGAAACGGCCAAAATATGTTGGAGAGGGTACGGATTAAGACGCCTACTTTTTCGGCAATTCCTGCTATGATGGAAGTGTTTAAAGGTTCTGAATACGCTGATGCACCGGCAATTTTAGCCTCTTTCGATCCGTGCATGTCCTGCACGGCAAAGTAGGAGGTAAGAATGTTTCGCTCTATGCTCGAAGCGTTTAAAAACCTTTTTAAACCTGTCCGTACACATTTGTACCCTGCCGAGGATATCGTTTTGCCGAGCGGATATCGGGGGCTGATCGAATACGGGATTGACGCCTGTATTTTTTGTGATAAATGCGAGAAAGTGTGCCCGCCCGGGGCTATTTTGTTTTTTCAGCACGAAAGCGGTGAAAAAGAGTACCGCTATAATCCGTGGCTGTGCATCTATTGCGGCGAATGCGTCCGTGCCTGCCCAAAACCTGAAGAGGCGTTGTGGCAAAGCGAAACAAAACAACGCCCTGCGGTTGTAGAGGACGGAGCGAATGAGGGGTGGTTTGCATGGGAAGAGGCGTGCAAAAAAAGCCGTGAAGAGTACGCAGCCGCTAAGAAGGCGGCAAAAATCCAAAACAAGAGTGAGGAGTAAAGAGTGCGCATCGTTATTGTAGGAGGCGGGATCGCCGCTGTGTATATTGCCAATACTCTTATAGAGCAGGACAGCAGGTCGGAAGTGGTAATCGTTTCGGATGAAGAACATCCACCCTATGATCGTATCCATTTGTGCAAACTGGTGGAAGATTGCAAGTGTGTCGACTCGATTGAGCTGGAGCTGAACCCTGCCGTTCGGCTGGAATTGAATCAAAAAATCGTTTCGCTTGATCCTGAGACCAAACGGGTCTTTAGCGGCCATGCCGCGTTTCATTACGACAAGCTCATTATCGCTACCGGATCGATTCCCAAAACCCTTTTTACTATTTCCGAAATTGAAAATGCCGCGACGTTCCGTTCACAGAAAGACTGTGAAGCGATTGCACAGGGGATTGTCGGCAAAAATGTGATCATCGTCGGGGCGGGACCGATCGCATTGGAACTGCTTGATACCCTGATGCGTAGCGAGGGACCGAAAAGTATTACTTTGCTGGTACGAAAAAACTACCTTTATTCCGAAGTGATCAGCCGCGAGGGATTGGAGCTGATCCGTGGGATTTTTGAAGCGGATCCGCGGGTACGTATCCGTTTTAACGATCAGATCGTTGATAAAGAGGTGAGTGGCAAGAGCATTACCAAAGTTTTGACAAAGCAAGGGGAGATTGAAAACCCGTTCGTCATTTTCGGTGTCGGGATCGATCCGAATATTGCCTTTGCACGCCAAGCCCTCGAATGCGATCGGGGAATTTTGGTCAATGAGCGGATGCAGACTTCGGTAGAGGATATCTATTGTGTCGGTGAAGCGGCACAGCAACGCGCAGGGGGATTTGTCGCCGGACGGGTGAAAGAGTGCACGCTCCAAGCCGATGTCGCTATTGCGAACCTTCTCGGGGATGAGAGCAAAACGTTTAAGGAAGAGGTCTCTCTTGATGGGTTGAAAGTGGGATCGTTCTTGTTTGCCGACGTGACGGCTACCGATTTTAACCCCAAAGATCCCGAGAATGAAACGATCCTGATCACCCACGGAGACCGGATCGATCAGTACATCGTCAACCATGATCGGCTGAAGCGGTTTATCGGGATCAATACCAATATCGATCTCCTTGCCCTTAAACGGTTGATTGAAACCGATTCGCCGATCGATGCGGCCTATCTCTACTCGAACCGTTTGATGTCAGAATATGGGCGTTTGGTCTGCAGCTGCGAGGGGGTACACGAGCAGGAACTGGTCGATATCATCAAAGAGAATGCGGTGACATCGTTCGGTGAACTCAAAGAACACTCAAAAGCGGGACGTACCTGCGGACGGTGCAAACAGGATATTTGTGCGATTATTTCCGCAACTCCGGTCGATCCTGCCGAAGCGGCACGGCTCCGCCAAGAACGCATCGATGCGGCACAAGCGGCGGAGCTGGAAAAAGTACGGGCACGTATCGAAAAGTACAATCGTCTTCACCCGAAAAATCAACTTAGTGCCGATAACTTCCATGAGGCATTAGAATCGTTCGAGATGAGCCGTGAGTTTAACCACTGGGTCTCAATGATTACCGCATCGATGCATCTGCATCCTCAGTTCGAAGGGGTCGTGGAAGAGGGGGTAACGCAGCTCAACAAAATCCCGATTATTTGGCTGGAACTCTCCGATTGTACGGGTAATTCAGAAGCATTTATCAAAACCTCCCACCCCAAAGTAGACGATTTAATCCTCAAATACATCTCACTCGATTATCATGAACTGTTGATGGCGGCATCTGGGGATCAGTCGGAATCCGCTTTGGAGAGTATACTCCACAATGACAGCGGGAAATACGTTTTAATCGTGGAGGGGGCGGTTCCACTGGGGATGAATGGAAAGTTCTTGCGTATCGGACCAAAGGGCGAAACAGGCGTTGATTTATTACGCCGGGTTGCCAAAAATGCGGCAGCGGTAATCGCGGTGGGCTCATGTGCGTATGATGGCGGTGTTGTTGCCGCTGCGCCTAACCCTACCGGGGCAGTCGGGGTAGCGGAAGCCTTGGATCGAGCTGATATTATCAACCTTCCGGGATGTCCGACCAATCCGATCAATATTGTCGGAACCTTGTTGCAATACATCATGTTTGATGAATTTCCGAAACTTGATTCTAATAACCGTCCCGAATGGGCGTACGGCTTCCGTGTCCATGATAACTGCGAACGCAGAGGTCACTACGATGCGGATGAGTTTGTCCGTGAGTGGGGCGATGAGGGGGCGAAGAAAGGTTGGTGCCTTTTTGAAATGGGTTGTAAAGGGCCTTATGCCGATCTTAACTGTTCACTCGTTAAATTTAACGAAGGGACAAGCTGGCCGGTACAGGCGGGACATGGATGTTTTGCCTGCGGTCAGGGTAAAATCGCGTTTGACAGCTACGCCAATAATCGTAAATTAGAGGAAAAACCCAATGAGTAAGAAGATTATTATTGACCCGATTACCCGAATCGAGGGGCATTTACGGATTGAAGTTGAGATTGATGAGAATAACGTTGTCACCGAAGCATGGGCTTCAGGTCAGCTTTTTCGGGGGATCGAGACGATTTTAAAAGGGCGTGACCCGCGTGACTCGGGATTAATTGCCCAGCGTATTTGCGGAGTATGTACAAATGTTCATTACCGTGCCTCTATCAGCGCGGTAGAAGCGGCATACGGCATTGAAATACCTCATAATGCCGAGATTATCCGCAACCTCGTCACCCTCTCGCTGTTTGTACAAGATCATATTGTCCACTATTATCACCTCCATTCGCTCGATTTTGTCGACATTACGGGAGCACTTAGTGCTGATTGCAATAAAGCCGCCAAAGATGCCCAAATGTGGGGTGAACACCCTTATCGTAACTCGGATGGGCATCTCGAAGCGATCAAAGAGAAGCTGGAGGGGTTTGTCAAAGCAGGGCGGTTGGGGCTGTTTGCCAACGGTTACTGGGGACACACTGCTTATTGCTTCAGTCCGGAAGAGAATCTAATCCATATGAATCACTATCTCGAAGCATTGCGGATACAGCGGGAACTCTCCAAAGCGGTGGCAATTTTCGCAGGAAAAACGCCTCACCCTCAAAATCTCGTCGTTGGAGGGGTGACAAGTGTCGCCGATATGCTCAATCCTCAGCGTCTAAACGACTTTTTGTTTATCATCAAAGAGACGAGGGATTTTATCGAACGTGCCTATATCCCCGATATGGTGATGCTTGTTAATGCCTACCGTGACTCGATCAAGGCGGGAGAGGGACGCGCAGTCGGAAATTTCATGTGCTGCGGCGGATACCGTTTCGGAAAAGATCAGCAATTGTTTAGCGGCGGCGTCATCAAAGCTCATAATTTTGAGAGTATAGAGCCGTTTGACAGTAGCAAAATTACCGAAGAGGCATCCCGATCATGGTATGAAAACGATGCTCCTCTCTCTCCGTACGAGGGGGACACGACACCGTTTTATACCGATCTAAACGACGACGGTTCTCTTAAAACCGAGGGGAAATACACGTGGGTCAAAGCGCCGAGATATGATGGAAATGTCATGGAAGTCGGACCGTTAGCTCGGATGATCGTCGGATACTCTAAAAATTCACCGATTATCCGTCCCTATATGGAGCGGTTTATGAAACGTTCCGGTATGGAGTTGATCGATTTTTCAACTACTGTGGGACGAAATGCCGCTCGCGCGGTAGAAGCGCAAATCTGCTGCGATTATCTGTTTGATACGATGAGTGATCTGATCGAAAACATCAAATACTACGATGAGACGACGTGGACAAAATATGTGTTTGAAGAACTTCCGCATGAGGCTAAAGGGGCAGGAATTTTCGAAGTACCGCGCGGTGTTCTTGGGCACTTTGTCCGTATCGAGGATGCGAAAATCGCCAATTATCAAGCGGTAGTACCGACAACATGGAATGCTTCACCTAAAGGTGCCAAAGAGGGGCGAGGAGCGTATGAAGAGTCTTTGATCGGTATCCGCCTTGCCGATCCCTCCGCCCCTCTTGAAGTACTACGCGCGGTTCACTCGTTTGATCCGTGTTTGGCGTGTGCGGTACATGTCATCGACGCTACAGGGCGCGAGCTCGCGCAGTACAAAATTTCACCCGTCTGTTCGCTATAATTACGAAAACGAATACATTCTGCCTCTGTGGAGGCAAGCGTAGGTAAAGGGGTTTTACTCCGTTGCCGTTTAAAATAATCAATAGCAGGTAAAAACATTGGCACGATTGAGTAAAGAAGAGCGTAAAGTTTCGATTATGACGAAAGCGTTGGAACTGTTTTCCAAAGAGGGCTTTTATCAAACGACAATGCCGGCAATTGCCGAAAAAATCGGGATGAGTGTCGGAAACCTTTATAACTATTTTACTTCCAAAGAGATGCTGGCCAAAGATCTCATCCTCTATATCGCCAATATTTTAGGGGAAGAGATTCGCCGTATCAATGAAAGCCCTATAAGTACTCAGGAAAAAATTGAAGCGATCGTTCATATGTATTTTCGCATTGCAAAAGAGCGCCCTGAAACGATCGAGTATTTTCTTCGGGTTTATCTCTCCAATCGCGAAGTTTTTCAAAACTGCTGCGAAGGGATGATTTGTGTTTCGGCCTTTGTGACGGAATTGATGATTTTCTTTGAAGAAGGGGTTCGTGCCGGTGATCTGAAGGATCAGGATTTTTTTAGTGCGTTCGGACTTTTTATGGGATATTTGGGGGGGATGGTATTTCTAAACGGTGAAAAAATTCTCCCTAAATCACTGGAGAGCTACGAACACACGATCAGCGATAATATCTATAATGCCCTCAAATCCCGCTAAACTCAAAGTTATTTGGCTGCAGGGGATCACCTGCAACGGTAATACCCACTCATTTTTGAACGATCCCGCTTTGGGAACTCTATTGGAAACTATAGAATTTATCCACCATCCGCTTCTCCCCTGCCAAAAAACACTCAAAGAACTGGTCAAAAAAGTCCCAAAATCGGACATCCTTATTTTCGAAGGTTCTTATAATGCGGCATTTGAACGTGCGGGTGTAGAGATGCGGACTCTTTTGCCCGCACTGGCACACAAAGCCAAACATATAATAAGCATGGGAAGCTGTGCAAGCTTCGGCGGAATATTCAAAGAGAATGATCCCGAACATATCAGCGGAATCGTATTTGATAGAGAAAACGCCAGTGGACCGCTCAAATCGATGCAGGAGAAGGTGATAACCCTCAGCGGCTGTCCGGCCCATCCCAAGTGGCTTAGTTTTGTGATCGATATGATCAGTGCTGGAAGAGAGATTCTTGTCGATGAATTTCGCCGACCGAAGGAGTTGTATGCCTATCTCGTCCATAACGGGTGTCTGCGGAACGAGTATTTTGAATGGAAAGTAGACAGTGAACATTTCGGCACCAAAGAGGGGTGCTTGTTTTACGCCCAAGGGTGCCAAGGCCCCTTTACCCACGGCAGCTGCAATAAGATACTATGGAATGAGGTGAGTTCCAAAACCCGTTCCGGTACGCCGTGTGTCGGGTGTACGGAACCCACATTCCCCAAGCGCGAACTCTTTACGACCAAAACCTACATGTCGATCCCCTCGGAGATGCCGCTGGGGATACCGAAACGGAGCTACTTAGCCCTCGCAGGGGCGGCAAAGTCGTTTCATATCAAACGGCTGGAAGAGAGGTTGATTGATGATCACGCATGAGTTGATCGAGCGGATCGAGGGGGAAGCGGTACTCGATTTTAAAACCGATAAAAGCGGGCGTGTTGAAGATACCGCTATCCGATTTTTGCATTTTCGGGGGATGGAGGCGATCTTAGAGGGGCGTAATGCTCTCGATGCTCTGGTTATTACTCCCCGCGTCTGCGGCATCTGCGGACACTCCCATCTGATCGCGACGGTTAAAATGATCGAAAACGTCTACCGTAATGCGGGAGCAGCGATCCGTATCAGCGACAAAGCAAACGCGATCCGCCAAATCACCCTCTCATGCGAACTGATCCAAAACCATATCAAATGGCTCTATCTCGTGATGCTCCATGAGAGCGGCAAAATGGTGGGGGAAGAACCCACCGTTGCCCTTAAAGCACTCTATGTTTCGTCGCAGGTCAATCAGCTGTGCGCCCTTTTCAGCGGGCAGTGGCCTCACAGTTCGTATGCACTCCCCGGAGGGGTGAGCTGCGATCCGACCCATATAGAGGTGATGCAGGGACTCAAAATCCTCTCCGATGTGGAACGGTTTGTAGAGGATGAGGTACTGGGGTGTACGCCTGAGATGTTTGAGCAGACGATGAGGGATAATACGGTACTGAACCTCAAAGGGGATTTCGGAACCGTATTGCGCAATTTTGAGCGGTTGAAAGTATTGGATACGGGGAAAAGTCACGGCCGATTTTTGGTTCTGGGAGATGAGCGGATAGCGATGGCAAACGGCATCCGAAGCAGTGCCGAACTCGCTTTGGTTTCGGAAGATGCTTCTCAAACCTTTGAACACGGCGGAAAAACGTATGCGAAAAATGCCCTCTACAACGGAGAATTTTACGAGGGGGGGCCTTTGGCACGCGCGCTGGTGCAGGAACGCGCAGGGGTCGGTGATCTGTATCGTATCTACGAAGACAGCGCGGTAACACGCTTAAGCGCCCGAGTCGGTGAGATGGTATTGTTATGCGCTCAGGTACGGCAGCTTTTGACATCACTTGATCTCTCACAACCCTCTTTTATCCCCCCTCCCGCTATCGAGAGTATCAGCGCTGAAGGGATCGGGATTATCGAAGCCCCTCGCGGATCGCTGATCCATCGTGCCCGAATTGAGCGGGGGAAAATAGTCTCCTACTCGATTATCACTCCGACGCAGTGGAATCTCGGTAACGGAACAGCCTCAAATCGAGGAATAGCACAGAAGGCGATGATTGGAGCGGAATCGATCGCGAAAGCGTCGTTGATCTTTCGCACATTTGATGTCTGCTCGGTCTGCACGACGCATTAGACAATCACCCTTCTTGACACACTAACTTTAAAACACTACAATTGTATCTACAAATAACACAAGGTGATCCGATGAAACAAGCGATTAATATCCGTCTTGAAAAAGAGATGATTGAAACGTTGGACGAGTATGCGTCAGAACTCGATAAAACACGCACAGGGTTGATCGAAAAAGCGATAGAACTCTATTTCGATACCCTTGAGGAGATGGTCGCGGACAAACGGATCGACAATCTCAAAAGTGGAAAATCTCACGTTGTATCTCTCGAAGAGGTATTTAAACAAGCCGGAATCAATGTTTAAAGTCGCGTTTGAAAAAGAGGCGCAAAAAGAGTTTTTAAAACTCGGCGATGAAGCGAAAAATCTCATTGCTAAAAAAATCTTAGACCTACAATCGGGCAACTTCACAGGAGACAAAGCGCTCAAAGGGAAGCACAAGGGAAAATTCCGCAAACGTGCCGGAGATTATCGGGTGATTTATCTGCGCGAAAATGAGTTAGTACTGATTACAATTATCCGTGTGGCACATCGTAAAGAGGCGTATTAGAGGATCGTTCGCCTTTGCATACAAGTGTAAAATCAAACGCTCCAACTCAGGAGAGTAGGAGCGAGAAAAAATAATTATTTATCAGGCTAACTCATGACCCCTATCACTAACAACATGGATGTATTCGCCGAAAAATTCGAGGGCGTTGATCTCCACGGCAAAAAGATCACCAAAGCCGAATTTGATGACTGCACGTTCGTCTCGTGCGATTTTAGCGAGACCTTTTTTTCCTCTTGCAAATTTACTGAATGCCGTTTCGAAAACTGTAATCTGAGCTTGATGAAACTCACCAGCACCAAAATGAGTGATGTCGAGTTTATCTCGTGCAAGATGATCGGGATCGATTGGACGATGGCGGATTGGAAGAGTTTGCTGAATGCCGATCCGCTCCGTTTTCGTGAGTGTATCCTCAATGATAGCAACTTTTTCGGCCTGAATTTGGAAGGGCTGGTGATGCGGGAGTGCCGTGCCAAAGAGGTCGATTTTCGCAACGGAACCTTTCAAAAAGCCGATTTTTCTGGAAGCGATTTCAAAGGGGCGCTATTCGGTAATACCCACCTCGAAGATGCCAATTTTACCGACACAAGCAACACGATGATCGATGTACGCTCCAACCACCTCAAGGGGGCGGTATTCAACCGTTATGAGGCGCTTTTTCTACTGGAGACAATGGGGATTGTATTAGTAGATTAAATATCTCGCCTCTTGCTTAATATTCTCAATCAGTCCTAAACTTAAATAACAAATTACCTTTTTAAATTAAATTTTAGCCTTTAAATATTCGTTTAAGTTATCCAGACGTACAATACTGAATGATTGTTCATAAAATATTGAGGAGGGGATTATGTCCGATAAAGTAGAAGCGGTTAAAAAACTGTTTACTTCGAAAAGTTCGCGAGTTGAGACGAACAAGGGTGATATTTATTACCAAGAGCTGTTCGCAAAGTGTGAGGCGCGCTTGAACGAGATGCGTGCCAATACACCGGCCAATAAGCTTGATTTCACCGAACTTTTGGAAGAAAACGGGATAGATCGACGCGAATTCATGAAATGGGCGAGTGCGACGACAGCGATGTTGATGCTTCCTCCGATGTTTACTCCGCTTGTTGCGGATGCGGCAGTAATGATGAACCGTGCCCCTGTGATTTGGCTCGAACTTCAAGACTGTGCCGGTAACTCGGAAGCGCTCCTTCGTGCAGACGGACCGAAAATCGATGAGATTGTTTTGGATATCATCTCTCTTGAGTTCCATGAAACGCTTCAAGCCGCGTCCGGTTTTCAGGCTGAAAAACAGCTTGAAGAAGCGATGGAACATTTCAAAGGGAAATATCTTCTTTTTGTCGAAGGTTCTATCCCTATGGGTATGGACGGTCAATACGGGACTATCGGTGCTTCCGGTGAAACATTCCACGACCACCTTGTGCGCTGTGCCGAAAATGCTGCGGCTGTTGTCGCTGTCGGAGCCTGTGCTACGTTCGGCGGTATTCCTGCTGCCGCTCCGAACCCTACGGGTGCCGTCGGTGTTATGGACGTTGTTAAAAACAAACCCCTTATCAATATTCCTGCCTGTCCGGCTAATCCGGCAAACATGGTGGGTGTGATACTTCATTACGTCTTAACGGGACAAGTGCCGGAACTCGATTCGCTTCTACGCCCTAAATTCGCATTCGGATACCGTATCCATGATAACTGTGAGCGCCGTGCACACTTCGATGCGGGTGAATATGTCGAAGAGTGGGGCGATATCGGAGCGCAAAATAATTTCTGTCTTTACAAAATGGGCTGTAAAGGGCCGATGACGTTCAACAACTGCTCCATCGTCCGTTACAATGACGGGGTAAACTGGCCTATCGGGGTCGGGCGCGGTTGTATCGGATGTTCGGAACCCGATTTCTGGGATAAATACGCGTATGAGCGTCCGATGGCGGATGCAAAAATCAAAGCACCTACGGGCGGCGTAGAAAAAACCGTTGACGAATTCGGTTTGGGTATGTTAACCGCGGTCGGTATCGGTATCGGTATCCACGCAGCAGCAAGCGCCATCGCAGGTAAACGAGAAAATTCAGGAGAGAGCCATGAGTAAGCACATTGTAGTTGACCCAATTACCCGTATCGAGGGACATTTACGTATCGAAGCGGTCATTGATGAGAATAACACAATTGTTGATGCCTACAGTGCGTCGACAATGTTCCGTGGGATTGAGACGATTTTACAAGGACGCGACCCTCGTGACTGCGGACTTTTGGCGATGCGTATCTGCGGTGTATGTACCGGAACACACTATCAACGTTCCATCGAAGCGGTCGAGGATGCGTTTAATATTACGATTCCTAAAAATGCCCGTATCGTCCGTAACTTGATCCAAGGTGCACTCTATGTGCATGACCATGTGGTTCATTTCTATCATCTTCATGCACTCGATTTCGTCGACGTTGTTTCGGCATTATCGGCTGATCCGGCCAAAACGGCGGCAGAAGCACGTAAATGGGCGGGTGTTGCGGGTGTAAGCCCGTTTATCGACGGGGAAAGCGAATTTAAAGCGATTCAAGACCGTGTGGCGAAATTTGTCAAACAAGGGCGTTTAGGAATTTTCGGAAACGGTTACTGGGGCAATCCTCACTATAAATTGACTCCGGAACAAAACCTTATCGGCGTTGCCCACTATCTTATCGCGTTGGACGTACAACGTGATTTGGCGAAAATGCAGGCGATTTTCGGCGGTAAAAACCCGCATCCGCAATCGATTGTTGTCGGCGGGGTAACGTGTGTTCAAGATATTCAAAATCCGGCACGTATTTCGTTGTTCAAATCGCTTCTTCTTGAAGGGACTAAATTTGTCAAACAAGCGTATTTACCGGATGTTTACATGGCGGGTACCATGTATGCAGGCGAAGCGACCGATTCCAAAGCGACGTTCAGCGAGCTTGTCGGAGGCAAAGGGGTCGGCGGAACCGGCGGAGGACTTTTGAACTTCATGAGTTACGGGGATTTCCGTCTCGATGATACCGGTTTTTACAAATCGGCACTCCTTTTCCCTAAAGGGGTTGTAATGGGCGGAGACATCTCTAAAGTCCTTCCGTTGGATGAAGCAAAAATTGCCGAAGACGTGACCCATGCATGGTACAAAGGGGAAAAACCTCTCCATCCGTATGAGGGGCAAACAATCCCTGAATATACCGGTTTGGATAAACGTTCCGACGGTATCGCCTATTTGAAAACGAAAGAGAAATACAGCTGGATCAAATCTCCGATTTACAACGATGCCCGTGTTGAAGTGGGGCCGTTGGCACGGATGGTTATCGGTGTTGCGGCAAAAGATAAACGTATCACTCAATACGTTACAAACTTTCTAACACGCGGAAATCTTCCGGTAAGTGTATTGTTTAGTACGGTCGGACGTACGGCGGCACGTGCGATTGAAACTGAGTTGATGGCGGATGTAATGGTCGAGTGGATTGACGAGCTTGCAAAAAATGCGGCAGCCGGTGATCTCAAAACATGGGCTGAATTCAATTTTGACGAAGTAAGCGTGAGCGCAAAAGGGCGCGGTATGGCGGAAGCTCCGCGCGGAGCACTCGGCCACTGGGTCAGCGTAGCGGATGGAAAAGTCGTCAACTATCAAGCGATTGTCCCATCAACTTGGAATGCGGCTCCACGTGATTATAAAAACCGTATGGGTGCCTATGAAGCGAGTTTGATCGGTACCAAAGTGGCCAATCCGGAACAGCCCTTAGAGATCATCCGTACGATTCACAGTTTTGACCCTTGTATCGCATGTGCGGTTCACGTCGTCGATACCAAAGGTAAAGAGCTTGCTGTTTACAAAGTAGATACCTCTTGCAGTATCTAAGGAGAGAATCATGAAACAGGGGTACACACAAGTCAAACGTATGACACCGGTCATGCGAATCATGCATTGGGTAAATGCGATTTGTTTGGTTGGAGCGATTGCGACAGGACTTTATATCGGACACCCGTATTATCAGACATTTATAGCTGATGGTGCCGTCGATAAATACGTGATGGCGTGGAACCGTTACGGCCATTTTATCATTGCGATCATTTTTGACGTGACATCGGTCGCTATCGCCTATCTTTATTTTTTCAGCCGTTTTGAAAAACCGTATAAAAAGGTGATTCCGAATGCGAAAAATATTACGGAATTCAAAAATGTTTTCATCAATCTAATCACGTTAAATCGTAAAAATGAGATCAATTCAGCGCATGCGGACAGTTTCAATACGGTCTATTTTACGGTTTTTCATTTGTTGTTGATTTGGATGCTTCTCACAGGACTTCAACTCTATGTACACGGGTTGGGCTCAGGGACAAGTTCCATCGGCGCATGGTGGCCGTGGATGCTGCATGCAGCAACGGATTGGACATTGTATGTAACCGGCGGCAGTAAAATGGATGTACGTATTTCACATCATATCTCTATGTGGTTAATCATTTGCTGGGTCGTTTTTCATATCTATTACCAAGTTTGGAGAACCATTTTCTGGAAAGAGGCGGATATCGCTATCGTTATCGGCGGTTCTAAATTTGTTAAAGACGATTCACTTAAAAGTGAATAGGTGCAGGTGCGGGTATCAAGCCCGTATCCGCTCTGTTTTTCTTAGCTTCCCGTCGGGGAAGAGATGAAAGATAGCGCAGAGAGTAAGGATTATTATGGCATTTGCTTTGGAGGTTATGACCTCTTTTTCTCAACCGACGATAAAAAATTATTTGATTGCCACGATTCGCCCCTTTGGAATCAAAGCGGTTGTTCATCAGAAGAAAAATAAAATTATTTGTGCTTTTGAAAGTTCTCATGAAAAGCTTCAAGAGTGTTTGGAAACCATTGCATCAACACTGCCGGCATCGTGTTTTATGACACAGAGTCAGCATTATGAGATGGAGGGGGAGCCGGAGAGCATCCCTGATTTTGAGGTCGAATATCCGAGTGCGCTGGGATTATGCCCATCGTGTCAAAAAGAGATGTTCGATCCCTCCTCCAGACGCTATTATTACCCGTTTACCCAGTGCACCCATTGCGGAGGGCAATACGCATTTTTCGAGCACTACCCGTTTGAACGGAGCAATACCGCATTGAAGTATGTGAAGCCGTGCGAGAGCTGTGAGGGCGAATCACATACCCTCGGACGCCGTGAAAAGCAGGTATTAAACTCGTGCCACACGTGCGGTATCCCCGTCAAGCTGATCCACAAAGATAAAGAGCGTTACGCTAACGATGCGGGGAGTTTTCGAACGATGTTCGAGGTTGCCGCCAAAGCGCTGCGTGATCACAAGACACTGCTGGTGAAAACGACAATGGGATACCGTTTGTTTCAGCGATGTGAAAAACCTTCTGCCACTTCGGTCTTAATGGTGGTCAATGCGTCGAAAATCACCGAGTATTGTTCATTGATCAACGATGAGTTCAATGCGCTCCTCAGTATCGAACGCCCCATCTTGCACGTAGCGCTCAAAGACCAAAATCTCATCGATACGTTCGGCTCTACAATGGATGTAAAGTACCCGGATGAGGGATTTTCGATCCTGTTGGCCAAAGAGTTGACGCTGTTGGGATTGGACTATATCGTGTATGAATCGCTGGATACGGCTTGCAGTGCCGATTTCGTGATGGACTATGATCTCAACATCAACCATCAGAGCGATATGCACCTCTTTATCAATAAGGAGACCCGTTTTATCGCTTCGGGTGAGCGGGTCTCTTTCCCCTCACGTCTTCCTTACGGCACCGATACCCTGAGCATCGCTCACGGTCTGGTCGGGATCAAAGATGAAAAAGGGGTGCTGTTCGATCAGATGGATCGATTCAATTCCGCGTCAACATTCAAAGTCAATCAGCTCGAAACCGAGACCCCTGCCGTCGAATCGGCCAATTTCCATACAATGGCTGAGGACGAAGCATCCTTTATGTCGGTGATTGCCGAACACAACAAATTCGGGACGAAAGTCGTAGGTGCCTATTTTCAGGGAGAGCCGTCATTTTTGTATTATGACGGTAAAAAAGTGATACGGGTAGTTCCTCCGAAACACTTTGAGGGGAGCGGAATCATCGAATCGATGAGAGGACTGCGCGAAGGGTCCGATCGGCTCATCGCCAATATTGAAACCAATCATCCTGAACTGTATCAAGTATTGGTTCAGATTGAGGAGAATGATCTCACCTTGTTTCAGGCAACGGCACTTATTTTGGGACTGAGCGAGGTGAGCTTTGAGGGTGTGATGAAAGAGGGATTGAAATTCATCGGTAAAGGGGGGCTGCAAATCGACACGAAAGTAGAGGATAACCGGTTTAATCATGTCGCCTTTTTGTCCAGCATCATCAGTTATCGTCTTGCGGGTGTCGATTCAGTTTATCTAAGCTATTCTATCTTCGAATCTTTCGGAGACTATTTCAGCGAACTTCTTACCGAAATCAAAGGTAAGACCAAAGCGGAGGATATCGTATTGTGCGGGTCCTATTTCGCGGGACAATCCCTTTTCAGCCGTTTACAGCGAAATTTGAAGTCTGTATCGGTCGTAATGAACATGAGTTATCCGATCGGGAAGGAAAATTGCGTTGTCGGTGGAGTCTTTTTATAAACAACTGTCATTCACTTTTCGAGCAAAGCCTGTAAAGTGGCAGGGACAAAATTGTCCCTTGCAACCCCCTAAAGCTACCCGTCTCTTTCGAAGACGGGAGAAAAACTATTTATGAACAGTTTCAAAATCACCGTCAAAGGGCTGGTTCAAGGGGTAGGTTTTCGCCCTTTTGTCTACCGCATAGCGCAAGAGTATGCGATAAAAGGGTTTGTGCTCAATACCTCTGATGGGGTGGTGATCGAGGCACACGGAGAAAAATCTCCGTTATTTATAGCCGCTTTGCAAACCCGTCTCCCCGAACGTGCGCGGATTGATTCATTGACAATCGAGCCGTGTGAATCGGAAGACTACGGCAGTTTTGAAATCCGAGAAAGCACATTGGGAGAGGGGAGTTCCGCTATTCCTCTGGAGGGGGCGTTATGCCCCGCATGTGAAGCAGAAATGGATGACCCCTCTAATCGCCGTTACCGATATCCGTTTATCAACTGCACCGATTGCGGTCCCCGCTATACGATTCTCCAAACCCTCCCCTACGATCGCGTCCGTACCTCCATGAAACATTTTACGATGTGTTCTGAGTGTAAAGAAGAGTACACCGATCCCTCCTCACGCCGCTATCATGCCGAACCGATCAGCTGTCCGAAGTGTGGACCGAAATTAAAATTTATGGACAATAAGGGAGATGAGATAGAGGGAGATCCTATCGATCTGGCCGTCCAAATGCTGAAATCAGGAAAGATCATCGCCCTCAAAGGGCTGGGGGGATTTCATCTTATGTGCGATGCGACATCAGATACAGCCGTGAGAGAACTCCGTCATCGCAAACACCGCAAAGCAAAGCCTCTTGCGGTGATGTTCCGCTCGTTAGCGCAGTGTGAACGCTATACTCGGATAAATGAGAAAGAGCGCTATATGATCGGCGGAGCGATCAAACCGATCGTCATCGTGGATGCACTTCAAGGGACAAATCTCTCGAAATACATCGCTCCGGGGATTGAGCGCTTGGGGGTATTTATCCCCTATACGCCGCTTCATCGATTGTTGTTTGAGCAGATCGATTTCCCCCTCGTAGCGACCAGTGCCAACATCAGCGATGAGCCGATTATCGTACGCAGCAGCGAAATCGTCAATCGGCTCGGAACGGTCGTAGACGCTGTTTTAGATCATGACCGTACCATCGTCAATGCGCTGGACGATGCCGTTGTTCAATTTGCCGACGGGCACGTTGTCATGCTGCGGATGGGGCGGGGGTTCGCTCCCCATACGGTGGCGACGGAAAAAACCGATTTGACGGAAATTTTAGCCCTCGGAGCGCATCAAAAAAGTGCGATTGCCCTCGGTAAAGGGGATAATATGATCCTCAGCGGTCATATCGGTGATCTGGGGAGTGTCGAGGCGGACGGTTATTTTGAGCGGACGGTACAGACGTTTAAACGGTTCTATGAAGTGGAACCGTCGCTTTTAGTGCACGATCTTCATCCGACATACGCTTCGAGCGCATATGCGGTGGGACAAAAAAAAGAGCATTACGGCGTACAGCACCATTATGCCCATATCTTGGCCTGTATGGCTGAATACGGATTGAACGAAAAGGTACTCGGTTTTGCCTATGACGGTACGGGATACGGAGAGGACGGGAGCCTGTGGGGCGGGGAAGTTTTGATTGCCGACGTACACGGCTATGAGCGGATCGGGTGTTTAAAACCGTTTGCCCTTTTAGGGGGAGACAAAGCGATCAAAGAGCCAAGACGGATTGCTTTATCACTGCTGTTTGAGTGCTTTAGTCTCGATGAGGTATTAAATCTCAACTCTCCGGCGGTTGAATCCTTTTTGCCTCACGAGATCCGGACACTGCATCATATGTGGGTCAAAAACATCAACGCTCCCCGCAGCTCTTCGATGGGACGGCTCTTCGACGGCGTCGCTTCCTTAGGAGGATTTATCCAAAGCCTTGATTATGAGGGGCAGGGGGGGATGATGATGGAGTCGTTTGTCGATGACTCTATCATTGAGCCGTTTGCTTTTGAGGTGCAAGAGGGTGCGATAGACCTCTCCCCTATGGTTCGAGAAATCGTTTCACTCAATGGAGATAAAACACAGATATCCAGCCGTTTTATTTCTACGGTCGAGGCGATCATGGGCTATTATGCGGATCAAAACCCTGAACTGCCTGTTGTCGTGGGCGGAGGGGTTTTTCAAAACCGTGCTTTGATGGCACGGCTCTACCGCCGTTTCGGAGAGGAACGGTTTTACGCACAGCAGCAAACGCCGATCAATGACGGATCGATTGCGCTGGGACAGTTATATTATGCATTACACAACACAAAGGAATATAATGGACGCTAAAGTCGCACTGATCGGTTCGGGGAACGCATTTTTCAGGGATGAGGGGATCGGATTGTACGCCGGAAAATACCTCAAAGAAAATTTTACCTATGAACCGGCTCTCGACATCATCGACGGAGGGACACTCGGATTTTTGCTGATGCCGCTGCTCCAGGAATATGAGCATGTCATTATCGCCAATACCAGTTCTGATGATTCCAAAGCGGTTGGGACGATTGAGGTGATGAGCGGCGATGAACTGATTGAAAATCAGGGGATCAAAAAGACGGCCAATGAGGTCGAGATTACCGAAATGCTCCAAATCTGCTCGATGGCTTCACACTGTGCCCAAACCGCGATGGTCAGTATCGTCCCCGAAGACATTATCAGCGTCAGCGTCGATGTAACTCCCGCTCTACGTTCACACTGGGATAGATACATCGATGTGATTATCGAAGAGCTCGGCAAATGCGGGATAAAAGCGACGCGAAAAAATGAGATTATGGATCTGGATGAGATTCTAGAACAGTTCGCCAATCCGAGTATCGAACACGGCAAAGGGTTTTAACGTATGTCAACCGTTGTATTGGGGGTCGGCAATGTACTCGAAGAAGATGACGGCATCGGGATTTACGCGTGCGCCTATCTGAACGCCAACTATACGTTTTCGCCTGATATAGAGGTCATTAACGGCGGTGTAGAGGGGATCAATCTTCTCAACCTTTTTTTGGAAAATGATCGTATCATTATCCTCGATACGATCAATCTCGACGATGAAGCGGGCAGCATATACAACATCCCCTCTTATGAGCTGAGCGGGTATGGGCTTAACAGCGGCGGCGCACACGAAGTGGGGGTAATGCAGTGTCTGGATATGATCGAGTTGATGGGACATCCGCTTCCCGAATCGAACGTTATCGGGATCATCCCTAAGAATATCACGTTTCATATGGGGCTGAGCGATGCATTGGAAAAACGGTTTATTGACTATATAAAAACAGTTATTAACTACCTAAAAACCATTGAAGTTGATGCCATTTCCAAAGCGTCATTCATGAGTCTATCGGAGATTATTGACGGGTTTAAATACCCGACCCGCTAAGACGAAAATAGAGCTGCTCGATAATAAGCGAGCGGTGTTGAATCGGCGTATTGAATTTGAATTCCGCCTCTTTGAGATAGTAGGGGAAGTGTTCGCTGCTTACCCCTTTAAAAGGTGTAATAAACTGTTCAAAATAGTGCCAAAACTTCTCGATACTATTGTCGTATTCGGAGATTTTAATGATTTTGCTGGTTCGCATAAATTTTGAAAACTCTTTGTAATAGAGCTCTTCGAGATTGTCTTCGACAAACTGCTGCTTAAATACCCCCAGCGAAGGCATAAGGAGGGTATAGACTTTTTCTCCGTAGCCGAACGTCAGAAAATTATGGGAATCGAAAACGGCGGTTTTGTCATGGCGTTTTGACTTTTCGATGTAGAGGTACTCTTCGTATTGGGACTCACCCGTGCGGTGTCTGTCGTATTGGGATTCGCAATACTCGGCGGCGGCGCGGCGAAACTGCTGATAGTATTTCAACACGGTGACATAGCTGAGCTGAAGGGCTTTGGAAGCGCTCAGGGCATTTTCGTCTTCGCAAAAGAGCTGGATGAGGGCTTTTATCTGACCGACACGCTTTGTGCTGTATTTTTTTTTGCATACGGAACATTTGACCATTCCATCGCCCAAAATGTAGAGCGGATGATGGCAGTAAAGACAGCGGTTTTGTTCTTTCATAGAGATATTGTAGCGCATCGCAATGACGAACAAAGCAAACGGTTAACATTGTTATTATTAGATTAAATGATTTGTGCGGTGCATGTGATACACTTTTTAAAACCAATAAAAAAGGGGTTGCGATGAGAGCGAAATTTTTAAGCGCCGTATGCTTTAGTGCATTGGTTATCGGACCGGGCGTTTGGGGAATGGATAGGGAACATTCCCATTCTGAAAAAAGCACTGTCTCTGTACAAACGATCCACGCTGCCGGAACGGTGAAGCAGATCGCCGATAATCACGAAAGTATCCGTATTTTTCACAATCCTATCCCCGAATTGCGATGGCCTTCCATGGTAATGGTATTTGACGTGAATGATCATGAGTTGACCCACCCTCTGGAAGTCGGAGATAAGGTGGATTTTGAATTTATCCAAAAAGAGGGAAAAAATATCATTGTACGGATGAAAAAGCAATGAAGCCCGTTCTCCTCCTTGTTTTGGTCGGGATTATAGGTTATGCCTCCGGGAACAAGGTATCGGCAGCACCATTCTCCGATGTATCGAGCGGGAAAAGTGTCTATACACCGCCGCCGCAATCGATTGACGTCGCCGAAGAGGGGTGCGTTCAAAAAGAGGACCAAAACGTGACGGGGCATGGAGGTGCGAAATGGCAGTAAAAACGGTTAGTGCATCGTTAGCGGCATTGTTTATCCTTTCGGGATGTTCCGCCCTCTCTCAAAAAGAGGCGTTTGATTCTGTGAATCAACTAACCGCAGAGCAAGGTGTTAAAAATCTGCAATGGATCAAAACGGCTCAAGAAGCGGAAAGTGTCGATGAAAGTGTACGAGCGCTTTTATCGAAGCCTTTGACTCAGGAGGATGCTTTGCGGATTATGTTGATCAATAACCGTGCATTGCAGCAAAGCTATGAAAATATCGGTATAGCTCAGAGCAAGTTAGTGGAAGCGGGATTGATGCGTAATCCTCTTTTGGGCTACAGTATCGGTCGAAGTAACGGTGTGAGTACGTCGACACTCAGTGTAGAAGTTGCCTTTTTGGATCTTCTTTGGATCCCTCTTCGGCGCGAACTCGGAGGCTTGGCCCTCGAAGAGGCTGTACTCAATGTCGGGGACATCGTATTGCGCAGTGCGAGAGATGCAAAGAAGAACTACATTGATGCGCGCGTGTCGGAAGAAAAAATACTTCTCTACCGTCCGATTCTAAAATCGCATGAAGCTTCACTTCAACTCGCGGTTCGCCAATATACCGCAGGGAATCTCTCGAAGCGGGATATGCTCAGAATTCAAGAGAGCTATGAGCGTGCACGTATCGAATCGATCAGGCTCTCTCGCCAAAATGCTACGGCGCGCGAAGCCTTAAATAAAACATTGGGACTCTACGGAGAGCAAACCTATTATACCTTGAGCTTAGAGCCTCTAACGCGTATTGAGCCTGCCGTTTCGGAATCCGGGTTGGAAAAACGTGCGATTGCCAACCGTCTCGATATGCGCAGTGCGATGAAATCGGTCGATTACACCGCAGCACAGGCCGGATACAGTGAGAAAACACGTTTTGTGGATGAGGTTGAACTTTCGCTCGAGAGTGAAAAAACAACGGGTGAAAAGCGGTTTAATACCTTTGGGATAAAACTTCCCATCCCACTTTTTGATTTTGGACAGGCACGGATGAGCAAAACGCAGGCCATCTACAATCAAAGCGTCCATCACCTTTATGAAACAGCCGTCAATATCCGTTCAGAGGTACGCGAGGGGTATGCGCATCTTCGATATACGTACGACATAGCGCACTCATACGATGAGGTGATTGTAAAAACCAATCAGCAGATACTCGAAGAGACACAGCTGATGTACAACGGTATGCTGGACGGCATTTACGAACTGCTCGAAGATCAGCGGCATGCAGGCGAGGCAAAAATGGAAGCGCTCGATGCACTGGGAGAGGTTCAAAAAGCGCAGGCCGAGTTGGAATATACGATAGGGGGGAAACTCTAGTGGGAAATAATAGACGCGATTTTTTAGGTTTGGGTGCGGCATTGATCGCATCTGCGGCATTGAGTCCGAATCTCAAAGCCTCCGAACATAACCACACGGGACATGAGGGGACAAAGCGTCAGATTACCCTTGTCAAAAATCCCAAACGAGTTCTCTCTCCCGCTACACTCATTACACCTAAAGAGGGGAAGAACTACAATCCCGTAGTAACCCTCAACGGCTGGAGCCTCCCGTATGAAATGAAAGAGGGGGTAAAAGAGTTTCATTTGATTGCGGAGCCGGTAGTGCGAGAGTTTGCCCCGGGGATGGTGGTGAATTGCTGGGGCTACAACGGCACTTCGCCCGGACCGACAATCGAAGCGGTTGAGGGGGACATGGTACGGCTGATCGTGACGAACAAGCTTCCCGAACACACGACGATCCATTGGCACGGGTTGATCCTCCCTAACGGGATGGACGGGGTAGGGGGATTGACACAGCCGCAGATCGCTCCGGGTGAAACGTATGTGTATGAATTTACCCTCCGCCAAAGCGGGACGTTTATGTATCACCCCCATGCCGATGAGATGGTGCAGATGGCGATGGGATGCATGGGGATGTTTATCGTTCACCCAAAAGCCCCGAAAGAGCATAAAGTGGATCGGGATTTTTGTTTTCTCCTTGCCAGCTACGACGTAGCCCCGGGAACCTATACCCCAAACCCCTCGACGATGACCGAGTTTAATATTTGGAGTTTCAACAGCCGTGTTTTTCCGGGGATCGATTCGATGAATGTCCGCGTAGGTGATCGTGTCCGCATCCGTGTCGGAAATCTAACGATGACGAACCATCCGATCCATATGCACGGACATCCGTTCGAGGTGACATGTACCGACGGAGGATGGGTACCTAAAAATGCGAGGTGGCCTGAAGTGACCATTGATATTGGAGTGGGGCAAGTGAGAGCGTTTGAATTTGTAGCCACCGAAGAGGGAGATTGGTCACTCCATTGTCATAAGTCGCATCATACGATGGGGCCTATGGGCCACAGCGTTCCGAATATGATCGGGGTTAAACAAGACGATCTCACCGAAAAAATAAGTGATCTGATGCCCGATTATATGTATATGCCGATGGGGAAAAACGGGATGGCGGAGATGCAGGATATGGCTGAGATGGGGATGAAACTGCCGGAGAATACCTTGCCGATGATGACCGGACGCGGGCCGTTCGGACCTATCGAGATGGGGGGGATGTTCACCCTTGTCAAAGTGCGCCGTAATCAACCCAAAGGTGATTACTCCGATCCGGGTTGGTATAACCATCCTGTGGGAACTGTCGCCCGTAAACTATAAAGGGTACTATTTGTACTTTTTATAGTTAAAACGCATATTTAGTCCTAAAAATAACTAAGAAATGATTTTTTTAAACTTGCCTATAGTTAAATCATTTATAATTACTTCAAAGATGAATAGTAATTCACCAAAGGAGTCTTTATGCACATCCCTGACGGTTTTATATCCCCCTTAACCTATATTCCGGCAACGGTCGTAGCTATTCCGCTACTGATGATGGCTTTCAAAAAAACCAAAGAGGCGATCAACGATGAGTCTTTTGCCCTTTTGTCATCCCTTACCGCTTTCTCTTTTGTCGTCATGATGTTTAATATTCCGATCCCGGGAGGAACCAGCGGACATGCTATCGGGGCTGCGATTTTAGCTATTTTATTCGGGCCGTGGGTAGCGGCGTTTTGCCTATCGCTGACATTGTTTATTCAGGCGCTTATTTTTGGTGACGGCGGGCTCAGCGTATTTGCGATCAATTCTTTGGCAATGGGCTTTGTTGCTTCGTTTAGTGCATTTTATGTCCATAAACTCCTCAAAAACAGAGTGAACAATACCATTGCATTGTTTGTGACAGGGTGGAGCAGTATCGTATTTGCATCCGTTGTAGTTGCCGTGGCTTTGGGTATTCAGCCGCTATTGGGTGTCGATGCCGCCGGTCATCCGATCTATTTTCCGTTCGGGTTAGCGGTGACAATCCCTGCCGTTGTCGGTTCTCATCTACTGTTTTTCGGTGTGGTGGAGGGATTTGCCACTATGCTGGTCATGCGGTTTCTTGAAAAAATCACCCACCAAAGTTCACATAAAGAGGTACTGGTATGAGTCAAACTAAAAAATATCTGTTGATTTTTATCCTGGCGGCAATCGCGCTCACCCCTCTCGGTCTCATCGCTGAAGGCCCGGCATGGGGTGAATGGAGCGTGGAAGAGATCCAAGCAATGATAGGCTATGTTCCTCAATCCATTGAACAGACAAAACCTCTGATCGGCGCACTCATTCCCGATTATGAAATCAGCGGAGTCAGTGCTTTGGTATCGACGTGGATCAGCGCCGCTATCGGTGCGGGTTTACTCTTTGCGGTCATGGCAGGAATTAAAAAATCGGTAAAACGTGCAAGCTAAAACCACTTTCTTTTTATACATCGGTGCCCTTATCGCATTATCGACGATGAAGAGCTATGAGCCTTTGATGGCGGCTCTTGCCATTTTGATGCTGATGTCAGGCAGATCGGTTTTTACCCTTGCGCGCAGATCATTGATATTGGTCGCTTTGTTTTCGATGTTCATTACCCTGAGTTATTCGGCAATGCTTTATATGCAGCATCAACCGTTTTGGCATTATTTTCTGACTGTCAATTTGCGCTCGTTCGATATGGTATTTTTGACACTGTTGTTTACGAGCAGGGTTAATGTTTACGAAGCGGTCGCCTTTTCGAAAGATTTGAGCTTTTTACTGGTATTGAGCGTCTCGAAAATCATGACGATGCAAAGAGCCTACGGCGATTATACTGACGCGCTTAAATCAAGAACGCTCAAAAAGCCGACACGGCATCAGATTTACGATTATCTGGGTTCCGCGATCGCGGGATTTTTGGACAAAAACATCAGAGAGAGCAAAGAGAATTACGAGGCGATGAAATCCAGAGGTTTTCATGTTTAGAGTCGAAAATGTCACACTCAAACGAGAGGGCAGTACCGTTTTTGAAAACCTGAATCTGTGTATCGAGGAGGGTGAAAAAATTGTGCTGCTAGGGGTCAACGGCAGCGGGAAAAGCACGCTGCTCAAAATGCTCAACGCCTTGGTCTTCCCCGATAGCGGAGAGATGCTTTTTGAAAACACTCCACTCACTAAAAAGGCGCTAAAAGATAAGGCTACAAACGAGTATTTCAGAAAAAGTGTCGGATTGGTATTTCAGAATATCGACGCCATGCTGTTTAATCCGAGTGTCTATGATGAAATAGCCTTCGGCTCCCGTCAGCTGGAATTCGATGATATCGATGCACGGGTGAGAAACTATGCCGATGTGTTCGGATTGGCGCCGTATCTGAACAGTGTCCCGTTCAAGCTCAGCGGCGGACAAAAACAAAAACTCGCACTTGCCTGCGTGATGTCCCTTTCGCCCAAAGTTCTACTTTTGGATGAGCCGACGAGTGCTCTTGATCCGGCAAGCACCGCCAAATTTATGGATATGATCGCCGCACTGAATATTACGACGGTCACGGCGACGCACAATCTGGCAATCGCACCGAAATTGGGCGAACGGGTCATCATCTTGGATGAAAAAGGTAAAATCCTGTACGACGGGACAAGTGAAAACGCTTATGAAATCGATCTCCTCACACGGGCCGGATTGATACTATGATAAATCTTTCGCATTCATGCGAAAAGCTTCAGTGGGTTGCAAGGGACAATTTTGTCCCTGCTATTCGAACCGGCTTTGCCGGTTTGGAGATATTAAATAAAATAAAAAGGATATAACCATGTGTAAAGATTGCGGATGTTCCATAACGACAAATAAACACCAGCACGGGCATACCCATGTGGACGAATTCGGCAGAGAGTATACCCATGTTCACGATCACGAGCATGATTCAGGCGAACACGACCACGACGGCGGGCATCACCACCACGACCACGGAGAGCATTCATATGCGCATCAAGCGGCGCATGAGACACTGCACCATAACCCTCAGCTCAATGACACTAAAACGATTGCGGTGATCAAAAAGATTTTGGATAAAAATGACCAAGAGGCGCACCATAATCGCGAACATTTTAACGAGCACGGGGTATTGGCGATCAATCTGATGAGCTCGCCCGGCAGCGGAAAAACGACACTTCTGGAAAAAATGGGCAGTTTGGCACCGTTTAAATTCGGTGTTATCGAGGGGGATTTGGAGACGTCTCGCGATGCGGATCGTCTCACAGCGGTCGGCATCCCTGCGGTGCAAATACAGACGGGGAGTGCGTGTCATTTGGATGCGTTTATGGTACACAAAGGGCTGCATGATCTGCCGTTAGCTCCTTTGGATGTCTGCTTTATCGAAAATGTCGGAAATCTGGTCTGCCCTGCGAGCTACGATGTGGGTTCACATCTCAATATCGTCCTCGTCTCGATCCCTGAGGGGGAAGACAAAATCGCCAAATATCCCGTCATGTTCCGTGCCGCCGATCTGATCCTTATCACTAAAACCGATCTGTTGCCGTATTTCAAATACGACATCGAGCGCGAAAAAGCCGAAGCTAGAAAGATCAAACCGAACGTCGATATTTTGGAAGTAAATATCAACGACGAAGCCTCCATCATGAAGGTGATCGAGTGGATTGAATTTAAACGAAAGATGAGAAATTAATATGTGTTTATCAATCCCCTCAAAAGTGGTCAGTATCGACACGGAACATAATATCGCAACCGTCGATACGATGGGTGTACAGCGTAATGCAGGGCTGGATTTGATGGAAGAGGGAAGTGTCCAAATCGGCGATTATGTACTCCTTCATATCGGGTTTATCATGAACAAGATCGATGAGGAAGATGCCCTCGAATCGCTGAGGGTTTACAAAGAGATACTGGACGTTATGGATGAGCAGGAGAGGCTTGCCGCGATAGAAGAGAGTGACAATTGTCCGAACGGCGGAGCCTGAGATGGGATTGGAACTTAAAAATCTCTATGATGATTTCCGAGATGCCGATACGATAAAAGCGTACGCGAAGATCATCGCTGAGGATGCCTCAAAGCTCCCTCACCCGATCAATATCATGGAGGTGTGCGGCGGACATACCCACACCATCATGAAATACGGTATTTTGCAGCTGCTCCCCTCCAACATCCATTTCGTCCACGGGCCGGGATGCCCAGTATGTATCATGCCCAAAGAACGGATCGATCACGCTTATGTGTTGAGTATGCAAGAGAACGTCATTTTGGTGACGCTGGGCGATATGATCAAAGTCCCCGGAAGCAACGGCTCTTTGCAAGATGCGCGAAGCAAGGGTGCGGATGTCCGTTTCGTCTACTCGCCTCTGGATTGTCTTAAAATCGCCCAAGAGAACCCCGATAAAACGGTGATCTTCTTTGCCATCGGTTTTGAGACGACGACCCCGATGACCGCCGCCCTTTTGGACACGGTGATAAAACAGGATATTAAAAATATCCTCTTGCACGTCAACCACGTCACCGTACCTGAACCGATGCGCGCCCTCATCAGCGATGATGCGTGTATTATCGATGCGTTTTTAGGGCCTTCTCACGTCAGCGTTATCAGCGGAAGCAAAATCTACGAAGAGTTCCCGCGCGACTGGGGCAAACCCGTCGTCGTGAGCGGATTCGAGCCGGTGGACGTGATGCACTCTATCAGCATGATCGTCAAACAATTTATCGAAAATCGATGCGAACTCGAAGTGGAGTACAAACGTGCTGTAACGCGCGAGGGGAATCTCAAAGCACAGGCGTTAATCGACAAATATTTCCACAAGGTAGACTTCCGCTGGCGTGGTCTGGGCGACATTCCCCAAAGCGGGATGGGTCTGCGGAGCGAGTATGATCGCTACAACGCCGAGAAGATTTACGATGCCATCCTCCCAAAAGAGGAGATCAACGATCACAAACTCTGTATCTGCGGCGACATCCTAAAAGGGAAAGCCTCCCCGCCGCAGTGTAGTATTTTCGGCACCGCGTGTAAACCGACGACTCCTGTGGGAAGCTGTATGGTCAGCTCCGAGGGGGCGTGTTCGGCGTATTATAAGTATGGGAATTTGATATGACTAAAACAATAACCCTAGCCCAAGGCAACGGCGGCGAAGAGAACAACGAACTGATTAAAAAGGTATTTTACAAAGCCTTTAAAAACGAGATTTTAGAGCGCAGTGAAGATGCGGCGGTGATCGGGAATTTGGCGATGACGACCGACAGTTTTACGGTGAGTCCCCTATTTTTTGCGGGGGCGGACATCGGCAAACTCGCGGTGTGCGGTACGTGTAACGACCTCGCGATGATGGGGGCTGCTCCGAAGTATTTGACGTGCAGCGTCATCATCGAAGAGGGGTTTGAGGTTGAATCACTGGAGCGGATCGTCGAGAGCATGAGAAGCGAGTTAGCGATCAACGGTGCGGTGGTTGTGAGCGGTGATACCAAGGTGGTTCCGAAGGGGAGCGTGGATAAGATATTTATCAACACCACAGGACTCGGTGAGATCGTCCAAGCGGGGATTAGCTCGAACAATGTGAGCGAAGAGGATGTGATCCTCATCAACCGCGACATCGGGTGCCACGGGGCGACGATTTTCGCCGCGCGCGAGGGGATGGAGATGAGCAGTACCCTCAAAAGCGACTGTAACTCGCTCTATCCGCAGGTAAAAGCCCTCATGGATGCGGGGATCAAAATCACGGCGATGCGCGATGCGACGCGCGGAGGGGTTGCGGCGGTGCTCAACGAGTGGGCGAGACAGTCCAACGTCTGTATCGAAGTAGAAGAGGAAAAAATTCCCGTGAGCGATGAGGTCAAAGGGATTTGCGAAATGCTGGGATTCGAAGCGACGGCACTGGCGAATGAGGGGACGTTTGTGATGGCGATTCACAAAGACTCCGCCGCAAAAGCCCTAGAGATACTGGGAGGCTTTGAGGTGTGTGCTATGGCATCACGCGTGGGAGAAGTGAGTCAAAAATATCCGCAAAAAGTGATATTGAAAAGCCCGTGGGGGACGTCACGGTTTTTAGAGACCCCTAATGGGGAGTTGTTGCCGAGGATTTGTTAGAAGCTTTAAAATCGTTCGTGGTGAGCTTGTCGAACCATGAATATCACCCTTCGACAGGCTCAGGGCGAACGGAAATAGGAAAAGGAACTTATTATGCATGAATACAGTATCGTACAAGCACTGTTAACCCAATGCGAAGACATAGCCCGAGAAAATGAAGCCGAATCGGTCTCTAAAATCGTCGTAAAGATCGGGAAAATGTCGGGTGTCGAACCCCATCTGCTCGAAATCGCATTTAATACGTTCAAAGAGAAGACGGTGTGTGACGGAGCAGATTTTGTGATGAACGTTCAGCCGCTCGTGATCGAGTGCAAGCAATGCGGTACGTCAACTGAACTGGATAAAATTTATTATAAATGCCCCGCGTGCGAGAGTTTGGATGTCAAAGTGATAGACGGTGAAGATATGTTTTTAATGTCGTTGGAGATGGAGTAGGGTATGCAAGAGTATTGGGAATTATATATGAAACAGATCGACGGCAATATCGCCTCGGTTTTGGTGAATGCGGGGATTTCAGCGGAGCTTCCGAGTGAAGACAAATATTATGTCGGTTTTATTAAATTGTCGATGAAAACTCCGAATGATCGGGGACTGATTAGCGAGAGCGAAGAGGCACAGCTCTCATTCATCGAGGATAAAATCGAAATGGAGTCGCTGCGCTATCGGATCGGAACATATGTCGGAAAAATCGTCTCAAACGGCGAAGTGACTTTTATCTATTATCTTAAACACGATTTTGAATGGCCCGATGTCGTGCAAGCGGCGATGAAAGAATTTCAAGATTATACCTATACTTCGGGTTCTAAAATGGACGCAGAGTGGGATATCTATCATAAGCTTCTCTTCCCAAGCCCGCTTGAGTGGCAGATTATCCAAAACCATAAAGTCTGCGACCATTTAAAATCGCAGGGCGATTCACTGCACCTACCCAGAGCGATTGAACATAAAGCCTATTTCGAAACGGAAGAGATGAGAGATTCTTTTATCGATCGAATCGAATCGGAAGGATTTAAATTCAAAGACCATATGGCGATGATTGAAAATTCACCGATGTTAGGAATCAGTTTTTATCGGCAGGATAAAGCGTTTTATCACGATATTGATGCCTTGACGCTCCATTTAATTGATTTGAGTGCTGAATTTAAAGGTGCATATGACGGTTGGGAAACCAGTGTCGTTAAAATATAGGGATAATTCACTGAAAACCTATTCACTTTTAAGAAAGTTTAATCTTTTCACGGCGATAATGTGCTTAATAACGTCTCACAAAAATATCAAGAGGAGCAGAGTATGAATCCCGAGGAAATAATGAAAAAAATAAAAGCGCAAGAGGGGCTTTCACGCCGCGACGCTCTTAAAATGATGGCCCTTTCTCCGATAGCCGCATCGGTATTAGCCTCATCAGCTGCTCCCGCCGCTGCTGAGGCGGCATCGTCGAATGCTATAGGGAAAGTGGTGATCGTCGGAGGAGGTTCGGGTGCATTAATGGTGCTGGCCAGACTTCGTCGTGCCCTCTCGAAAGCCGATATCACGATTATCGCACCGAATGAAAAGCACATCTATCAGCCGGGACAGATTTTCGTTGCGGCGGGTGAATACGATCCCGAAGATATTATTTTTGACAATACCGGATATATCGGCGATGATGTAACGTGGATTAAAGATGAAGTCGAGACGTTTGATCCCGACAACAACAAATTAATGACCAAAAAAGGGACGGAAGTCGCCTATGATTATCTCGTGGTAGCGGCTGGGGTCCAGTACCATTATGAACAAATCGAAGGACTTACCGTCGATATGATCGGAAAAAACGGTATTTCGAGTGTCTATCTCAGCGATCTTGCGGCAGGAACGGCGGAGGGGGGAACGATTACCCGTGATTGGTTTAATGCGCTGCACGAAGCGGCGAAAACATCGAAGCCCCGCGTAATCTGTACCCAGCCCTCTACTCCGCTCAAATGCGGCGGTGCACCGCAAAAAATCCTCTATCTCAGCGACGATTTCCTCAAACGCGACAAACTGAGCGCCGATTTTACGTTTGCAACCGCGGGTGAAAAACTTTTCTCTCTCCCTGAGATTGATGCGGCTATCCAAAAAGTGCAGGCAGGGTACGGCAATATTACGAATAAATTCGGTCACGACCTTATCCGTATCGATGCTGAAAAGAAAATAGCGACGTTTCACCACAAATATCAGGTTCAAGGGGAATTTGACAAAGATTTGGGTGAGTACGATATGATCGACAAAGAAGAAGAGGTAGAGATGCAATACGATTTCATCCATATCTCCCCTCCGACGGCAGCGGTCGATGCGGTAGCCAATTCGCCGCTTGCATGGCAGAAAGGGACGGCAAAAGGGTGGCTTGAAGTCGATCGTGAGACGCTGCAGCACCGCCGCTACAAAAATGTCTTCGGTATCGGAGACGTGTGCGGTATTCCTGTCGGTAAAACGGGTGGAAGCGCACGCCATCAAGGGCCGATTGTTGTCGGCAATCTGATTTCGGTCATGGAGAAAAAAGAGGAGCTTACGCTCAAATTTGACGGTTATACGGTCTGTCCTCTCAAAGTTTCGTACGGCAAAATCATTATGGCTGAGTTCAATTATGACGGTCTGGCCCCGTCATTCCCGCTTGATCCGGCACAGCCGAGATGGGTTTGGTGGGCATTTGACCTCTATATGCTTCAGCCGATGTACCGTTACTTAATGCTAAACGGGTTAATGTAAATTATATATTGTTACATTAATACCCGTTTTTAAGGATATCGACGATAAAAATCTAGTTAATATCGTAAATTTGGCTTGCTTGGCACATAATTTGCATAAGTATCACAAAGATAACAAAATTTGTTGATAAGGTGCAATGTAATGGGCAGTGAATATGTACTTGAGGATACCGATTTTTTGGTATCGCAAACAGATGAAAAAGGGATAATCCTTTTTGCAAATGAAGATTTTTGCAAAATAGCCGGACATACGATCGATGAGCTGGTTGGAAAGCCGCACAGTATTGTTCGCCATCCCGATATGCCGAAAGCCGCATTCAAAGATTTGTGGGATACCGTCAAAAGCGGTAAGATTTGGACCGGGTACGTGAAAAACGCAACAAAAAGCGGCGGTTTCTACTGGGTCTATGCGACCGTTTATCCGAATATTGGATGTGAAAACGGAAAATGCGGATATTTGTCTTGCCGCCGGAAACCTTCGCGCGAAGAGATTGCCGAAGCTGAACGTCTTTATAAGACGATGAGTTAAGGACACGGCAATGAATAATTCGGTAAAAATATCAATACTTGCAGTTTTAGCGGTGATCGGTGCCGTTGTCGGACTTTTGACCCAAAGTGTAGGGGCTTTAATCGCCGTCGTAGTTATTATGATGGCTGTTTCGATGTGGCTGGTCAGTTCACCCGCGACCAATAATGAAAAAATCCAAGCCCAATTAGATAATTTTTTGCAGTTGATGCAGTTTAAACGAAATCGGCTCGCTCCGATGGAAGCACAGAGCGGAAGTATTGAAGAACGATTAAACACACTTGCTAAAGCGCATGAAGAGATGCTTTTAAGCGATACCCTTGTAGCGGGTGAAATGGTACTTTTGGCGGATAAAGTAAGAGACGGCCATTATATGTGCCGAGTCATGAGCGATACCAAAACGCCGCACGTCCATTTGCTTCGCAAAACAATGAATGCCATGCTGGATGCTACGGAGAAAAATATTGACGGAGTGATAAAAGTCCTTGAAGCGCTAAGCGAGGGGAAATTTGCTACCCGTGCCGATGTCAATGTCGGCGGGAAAATGGGACAGATGTTGACGAAAATCAACGATCTCGGCAGCGCATTGCAATCGATGGAAGAGAAAAACAACGAAGCCAAAGATGTTTTGGACAATAATACCAAACAGCTGAAAGCAACGATTGAAGAACTTCGCTCTACCAAATTTGTCGAGTTAAACGGAATGATCAATTCAACCGTAGAACGTATCCAAAGTGTAGCCGGAAAAGAACATGAACTCTCCGGCAATCTGCAAGCCCTTGTCGGAAATGCACAAGAGACGAAAGCGATTTTGGTGACCATCGGCGATATCGCCGATCAAACCAATTTGCTTGCCCTCAATGCCGCTATTGAAGCGGCGCGTGCCGGCGAACACGGACGAGGATTTGCGGTGGTTGCGGATGAGGTAAGAAAGCTTGCCGAGCGAACCCAAAAAAGCCTCGCCGAAATCTCTTCAACCATTAACGTACTGATTCAATCGATTAACGATAACAGTGAATCGCTCAATCAAAATATGGATGAAATGATGGATTTAACCCGGTATGTCGGAACGGTGGATGAAAAAATGGATGAACTTCTTACCTCTATGGACGCCATGAGCTGATATCCTCCAGGGTGATCCCATACGATTTCAATAATATTGCCGCTCCGTTAACATCGCTATTCTCCATCTTTAGCGATGCGGCATAAACTCTCCCTAACACTCCGGTATGGGTTATTAATGCATTTTCAATCTCCTGTGTCGGGTGAAGTGTATGCAAAAGAGACTCCATCGGGACATTCATCAGCCCCTCCAGTAAAGAGAGCATCGCAATGAAATAGATATGATCCAATTCCTTTTCGGTAACATCGGGGAGAATTTTTTTCAATAAAAAGACCATTCTATCAATTCGGCATTGAGCAAAAACGGCATGCGAATTTTTTTCATCGAGCGCTTTGGTACCCGATTTGGAGTAGATGAGCAAGAGGAGCCACTGCATAAGAGAATTTTTTCCGAAGCGCTCTATCATCTCGCGTATGGATACGATCCCTTCGATATGCTCGGGATGTACGGAACGGAGAAACTGGAAGAGCTGGAGAGAGAGGATACTTTGCTGTTTGAACGTATCGCATATCTCTTCCAGGGACGCATCATTTTGCAAAAGGGAAAAAAGATGCATTACATCGGCATATTGGGGATCGATACGACGCTGAGTAATAAGGTGGGCACGGGCAAAATAGAACCCTTGAAAATATTCAAAACCTAAAGCACCATAGGCCTCTGCCATTTCATAAAACTCCACTTTTTGGGCGATAAGTGTCATCTTTCCGTACGGATTTGGTAAGAACTGAAACTGTTCGATATCGGTTTGGTTAACATCGAATTTGGCAAACTCGATAAACGGAAATAAAGGGGAAAAGGTTTCGAAATAATCAGGATGAAACGAAGCGTTGTCCAAGGCAAAGCGATATCCTATTGAGTGATAGTAACGGATCGCTTCATGGATACGAGAGTTCATTTTCATTGATGCCGAGAGTTCAAAGACAAATTTCTCTTTGGGGAGCGTCCGAAGTATATCGGTCAGCAGCAGCGGCCCGTCGGTGTTGATAAACGCCGGCGTATCACCGAACGAAGAAGCAGCTCCGATTTGATTCAGCAGGTTGACCAGCACCGATGCCGTGGCATGCCTCGGATCGTCAATTACACACTCTCCATACGTATTTCGATATAAAAATTCATACCCAAAAAGGTTTTCCGCACGATCCAAAATAGGTTGTCGCGCAAGAAATAGATTGTTGTGCATCATTGTTACTTTATATTTTAATGTCTTAAGTGTACCGTAATTTGAGTATTATTTCAAAAACAATAACGACGGATAGAGAATGCAGGAACACAAAACAATATATTATAAAGATTATCTCCCGAGTGATTATACGATTGTAAATTGTTCATTGGAATTTATCATCGAAGAATCTTCGACCCGTGTCGAGAACATCATGGAGATTCGTCGTCAAAATCCGTCCGCAAAAGAGCTTCGGCTGGACGGAGAGAAACTTGATTTGGAACTCATCTGGATGAATGATGAGCTGCTCGATGAGACGATGTATACAAAGGAGGAGAATGCTTTGCTTATCCCTCTTGATCTGGACGAAGTCCGCATCCGTATTATCAATCGTATCTATCCCGATGAGAACACCGAGCTTGAAGGGCTGTATCGTTCCGGCGGCATCTGGTGTACCCAAAACGAACCCGAGGGATTTCGCCGTATTACCTATTTCATCGATCGTCCCGATGTAATGAGCAGATTTACGACGAAGATTATCGCTTCTGTCGAAAAATGTCCTGTGTTATTGAGCAACGGTAACCTACGCGGTACGGCGACCTTGGATAACGGGAAACATTTGGCCCTCTGGGAAGATCCGATCCCTAAACCGTGCTATCTTTTTGCCCTTGTGGCGGGAGATTTGGGAAGTATTACCGATACTTACATGACGATGAGCGGCAAAAAAGTCGATTTGGCAATCTATTGCGATCGCGGTAATGAGGATAAATGCCATCATGCGATGCGAAGCCTCAAAAAATCGATGGAGTGGGACGAATATACCTATGGATGTGAATACGATCTGGAGGTCTACAACATCGTTGCGGTGGACAGTTTCAATATGGGGGCGATGGAGAACAAAGGGCTTAACATCTTCAATTCCCATTATGTCCTCGCCGATGAAGACAGTGCAACGGATACCGATTTTATGGGGATTGAGAGCGTTATCGCCCATGAGTATTTTCACAACTGGACGGGGAACCGCATCACATGCCGAAACTGGTTTGAGCTGACCCTCAAAGAGGGGCTGACCGTATTTAGAGACCAATGCTTCAGCGCCGATATGAACTCCGAGCTCACCCAGCGTCTGGATGACGTCAGAGCACTGCGTGAACGTCAGTTTGTCGAAGATGCAGGGCCTACCGCCCATCCGATCAAGCCCGACCACTATATGGAGATCAACAACTTTTATACCGCTACCGTCTATGAAAAAGGTGCCGAAGTAATTCGGATGTTACATACGGTATTGGGGCGCGAAAAATTTCGTGCAGCAACGGATAACTATTTTGAGTGGTATGACGGTAAAGCGGTAGGGACGGAAGAGTTCCTCGAAGCGATGCAGTCTCAAACTCCTGTTGATTTGAGCCAGTTTAAGCGATGGTACTCGCAGGAGCGGACACCGATATTGAACGTTTCGAGCGAGTATCGACCCGGATCGGCTGAGTTGGTTTTAAAAATCATCCAAGTTGTCCCTAAAAATACTAAAAACCATGAGCAGCTACCGTATGCAATACCTTTTAAAATCGCGCTTTTGGCTGAGGACGGAAGCGAATATCCGCTCAAAAGCGATGACGTAACGCTAGTGCATCAAGATGTGTTGTGGCTGGAAAAAAGTGTCCATGAAATCGTCTTCAAAGGTATCTCCTCCGCTCCGCGTCTTTCCCTCAATCGAGGGTTCAGTGCTCCGGTAATTATTGAGTGCGAAGAGCTGGATTATCCGTTTTTGATGGCGAATGATCGTGACGGATTTGTCCGTTATGAAGCGGCCCATCAGTTCGGTATAGAAACTCTGGAAGCCATGATGAACGGAGCTGAGGTTAATGAGCGCTATATTGAGAGTTACGGAGCGATTTTGAGTGACGGCTCGATCGAAGCGATGTTTAAGTCCCAAATTTTAGAGCTTCCGACACTGACGACATTAATGCAGCGTCAGGAGGTGATAGATGTAGACGCTATCTTCAAAGCGCACGAAAAGCTAAAACAAGTGTTGGCACGACGCTATTTGGGCGAAATGCTCTCTATGCTCGAAGGGCTTTATAACCCTTCCAATGCCCATATCGACGGCGAGAGTATGGGAAAACGCGCGCTCAAGAATCGGTTGTTGGGGTTATTGATGAGTGTGAATGATGCATCGGTAAATGCTCTGTGTTTAACCCATTATCACGAATCCCGCTCCATGAGTGAGCGGCTTGCAGCTTTGGATCTGATGGAAAACTATGCCCCTGATTTAGCCTCAGGTGCACTGGACGATTTTTACCGCCGGTATCAGGATCAGACACTGGTTATGAACAAATACTTTGCCGTTTGTGCGTCTTCACGTCGGGAGGGGACACTGGAACGCGTTATTGCGTTGCAAAAGAACAGTGCCTATGATGACAAAGTGCCGAATCTTGTCCGCTCTTTGATCGGAAGTTTCGCCCGTAATCCGGTTATGTTTTATCACAAAAGTGGGGCAGGATTCCGGTTCGTCGCCGATAAAGTGATCGAGATCGACGCACTTAACCCTCAAATCGCATCCGGACTTGCGGGGGCGTTTAAAAACTATCCGAAACTGTCCCATGAGCAGAAAGCCCAGATGGGAATCGAACTGGAACGAATCCGCAATCATCCGGATCTCTCTAATAACGTTTATGAGATAGTTTCGAAGATTTTAGAGGCGAGTTAATATTTTTTTTCATAAAAAAGTTTTTTATCGATCTAGGGTACAATAAATGTAGCAAGAAAACGGATAGGTATCAGGGTTTATGAAAAGACTAAAAAAGTGCGATACTTTGACATTAGACTCGGTGACAAACCAAACCGCAATAAAAGTACGGTTGAAATGAATGTCTTGAATAAACTTCCTGATTTAAAAGGAATAAATCTTCTTTTTGTCGATGACAATGAACTCAGTCGGGAAGTTGCGGTGAGAATGTTTCAAAAAGTAGGAATCGAGGTCAAAACGGCTAAAGACGGTAAAGAGGCGGTTGATCTTTTTTTGTCGAAACCGAATTATTTTCACATTATATTGATGGATTTGCAAATGCCCGTTATGAATGGTTATGAAGCGGCCCGTATCATTCGCGAACACGATTCATCCATTCCGATTATTGCACTTTCAGCGGCATTTATGGACGATGACAGGGAAAAAGTGCTTGAGGCCGGGATGAATGATAATCTTGGCAAACCGATTGATATGTACCGTCTTTTTAATATGATAGCGAGCTTTTCTCACAGAGAGTTTCCGGAATCTTTGCAGACTTTTGATGCGGACGGAGGCGATTTTCTTTTGGATATTGGGTATCTGCTCGCTATGGTCGAAGGAAAAAGAGAAGTGGCAACAAAGCTTTTTTCCAAATTTCTTATTCAACTGGAGGGTGAGTTTGCCGATATCGCAAATCGTGTAGCAAACCGTGATCTTGGTGTAGAAGCTTCTATCCATGCGCTTAAGGGGCTTAGCGGAAATTTAGGAGCAAAACTGCTTTCAAAACAATGCAGTCAAATCGGAACGCTCTTAAAAGAAGGCGATCCCGTCACGGCAGAAACGATAAAGCGGTTAAATGAGACGATTAAGCATCTCAAAGAGAAAATAAAAGAGGTAATTACGGCAGAAAAAGAAGAGATTGCTCCGATTCAAGAATTCGGTAATACCGGCCTTAAAACTCTTTATTGGCAGGTAATGAACGACTTGAAAATGGGAAAAATGGTCCATTCAGCATCTCAACGGAGTTTAAAGGAAGGGCTTGAGAATACAGTTTGTCCTGAAGAATTAATACGTTGGGAAGAAGCGATGGATGCGTTCGATTACGATAAAGCACTGAATATCATGACCGGATGGAAATTATAAGTTACCGTGCATTTAATAGCCAAAATTTTCATACAGGTAACCCGCTACACTGATCGCTTCTTCTTTGCTTAGATTCCCTTTTTGTGAGGGCATAAGACCGAAACGTTCAATCGATTGTTTCATACAGAGTGCTTTTGCCGGTGTCGGATCGAAGATATAATCGGCGATAAAATTTACCGCTTCGATCTTGGTTGCTTTGGCGTCTTTTACATGGGTCATTACTCCCATAATCGGCGGTGCAATCAAATTTTTCATCTCTTCGTAGGCCGGTCGTTGTTTGAGGTGGCATACAGAGCATTTTTGCTCAAAAAGGATTTTCGGATCTTCGTGAGCAAAAGCAGAACTAAGACTCAAAGCGCAAAAAAGCGTATACAAGAGCACTATTTTTGTTTTCATCTTTTCCCTTTAAAGAGATTTAAAATTCAATGGGATTTATTATAGTCAAAATTTCAAAAACATTAATTTAAACTTATTATAAACATAAAAAAATATAAATATTTATGTGTATTAAATGTGTAGAAAAGTTTTTAAGGCGTGTTGACATTTCGGTTCTGTATTAAGTTTTTTTATCTATCTAAGGTACAATAAAATAGATAAGATAAAAAGGCAAACAGGTATTTCACCCTATGAAACGATTAGTAACCTACACTATTTTAATAGTCGGTATTCTTTTGAGTATCGCCGCATTTTGGTATTCGTCCAAAATTTTTAAAGAGAGGGAACGTCTTCGCTTTGAGACGGTAGCCAAACAGATCACGATAAAAGTTCAAGGGAGAATGGATGCATACCGTGAGACCCTTTATGCCGGGGCCGGACTGTTTGAAGCCTCCCAAAGCGTAGAAGGTGACGAGTGGCATAGGTTTGTCGATGCGTTGAAAATTGACACAAACTTTCCGGGTATACAGGGATTGGGTTACACGCATATCATACCGCCCGAGCACGCCAAAAATCCGAAGCAAAAACAAGAATTGTATACGTCCATCATCTATCTGGAACCTACCGATTGGCGAAACCGTCGCGCACTGGGATACGACATGTTTTCAGAACAGGTGCGCAGAGAAGCTATGCTCAGAGCGCTGTATACGGGAAAAGCGGCGGCTAGCGGCAAAGTGCGTTTGGTACAGGAAAACAGCGTTAACGAGCAAGCTGGATTTTTGATGTATGTCCCGGTCTATCGCAAAGGGATGCCTCTGAAAACGAATGCCGAGCGTCTTGCGGCGATCAAAGGGTTTGTCTACGCTCCGTTTCGCGGAAACGATCTTATGCACGGTATATTGGGTGATCGGTACAACGATATAGGGTTAGAGATCTATGACGGTGAGAAGAACGACAATAATCTGATTTTCAGAGGAGATCAAAAAAACTCGACATCGAATACAACGGTAATAAAAACTAAACTTGATATCGACGGAAGAGTGTGGACCCTATATTTTAGACCTTATCAAGGTTTTAATGATGAATCGGATACGAACGATCCGTGGTTTATCCTTGCGTTGGGAATCCTCATCTCTTTCTCCGTCTTTTTTGTGATGATATCGATCCTTCGGACCAAAGAGAAAGCACAAATTCTGGCGAAAAAAATGACGTACAAACTCTCCCTTCAAAAGCAGTTTCTGGATAACGTTTTTGAAAACAACGCGGCGGGAATTTTCGTCGTGGACAAAAATCTAAATATCATTACGTCGAATCAACGCTTTTGTGACATCTTAGGCTATACCAAAGAAGAGCTCATCGGACAAAATACATCTTTGCTGCATGTCTCTCAAGAGAGCTATCTTGCCTTTACCCCTAATTTTTTAAAAGCAAAAAACGGAGAGAGAGCTAAAGTCGAGTATATCTTTAAAGATAAAAACGGCAAAGAGGTGTTTTGCGAGTTTTTGGGGATGAGAATTGAGATAGAACAAAACAATATAGGGGTTATCTGGAGTGTTTTGGATATCTCTGAGCGAAAATATGCGGAAGCGGAGCTACGAAACAGCGAAGAAAAATTTCGCAGTATGTTTATGAAACAAGATGCTCCGATGCTTCTGATAAATCCTGAAAACGGCCTTATTCTAGACGTTAATCATGCCGCTGAAACGTTTTACGGCTACTCGGCCGATGAGATGGAAAAAATGACGATTGATCAAATCAATACGTTGAGCAAAGAAGCGTTAAAAAATGAGATGGAATCGGCATTAGCCGAGGAGAGAAACTTTTTTGTATTCAAACACAGACTTAAGAGCGGTGAGATTAAAAGTGTCGAAGTTCATTCATCTCCGTTTCTATTGGAAAATAGGCGGGTTCTTTTTTCGATTGTTTTTGATATTACGAAACGGGAGAAAGCGGAAGAAAAACTGCTGGCGGCCTCGAGTCTGAATAAAGCGTTATTGGACAACAGCGCCGTCGGAATCTTTTTGGCTTCTCCGGAGCGGATTATTATCGAGACCAGCAAAAGAGCTTGCGCGATGTTCGGCTACGACCCCGATGAACTGATCGGCAAAAGTTTCAGATTGATTCACGTTTCCGATGAATCGTTTGAAGAGTTCGGTGTGCAATATCGATATCTGTTGAACGAGGGGAGAGCGAATATCGAATACCCGTTTGTCAAAAAGAACGGAGTAAAAATATGGTGCTCGGTTTCGGGAACGCCGTTGGATGAATCGGATCTCTCCAAAGGGATAATCTGGACACTTCAGGATATCACTGAACGCAAAGCGGCTGAGAGGGCGATGCTTATCGCCAAAGAGCAGGCAGAAGAAGCCAATATCGCCAAAAGCCGCTTTTTAGCCAATATGAGTCACGAAATTCGGACTCCGATGAATGCGATTCTGGGGCTGAGTCAGGTGATGCTGGATGCCGATTTGAACCCGAAAGAAAAAGACTTTCTCCTTAAAATTCACAGCTCATCAAAAATGCTATTGGGGATTATCAACGATATTCTCGATTATTCAAAAATTGAGGCGAATAAACTTGAGCTGGAGCATAAAAGTTTTAATCTGGAAAACGTATTGACGCAGTTAAGGGTCCTTTTTACTCAAAGTGCTGTCGAACAAGGGTTGGAACTCTATTTCTACATGAAAAACAATGTTCCCTTGGGTATTATCGGTGATGAATTGCGGCTCGATCAAATCCTCACCAACCTTCTAAGCAATGCGTTGAAGTTTACCCATCACGGAACGGTTACTCTGACGATTGAGCTAAAAGAGCGATATGAGAACCGTGCGATCGTTGGGTTTAGTCTCACCGATACGGGCATCGGCCTAAGTGATGAGGAAATTTCAAAGCTCTTTCAGCCTTTCAATCAGGCGGATAGTTCTATGACCCGCAAATACGGCGGAACGGGGCTTGGATTGGCTATCTCTAAAAAACTGGTCAATGCAATGGGGGGAGAACTTTCCCTCAGCAGTGTAAAAGGGGAGGGATCGACATTCAGTTTTGATATCGAAGTTGATGTCGTTTCGTGGGAACAGAACCCTATCGAAATAAAAGAGGAGGCGTCTAAGCTTCTGATTGTGGACGATCAGGAAATTTCCCGTATTATCCTTAGAGAAATGGCTGAGGGGTTCGGATGCAAAACCGATGAAGCCTCCAGCGGAGACGATGCGCTTGAAATGATCCTCAAAGCCGACGCCGATGAACGGGGATATGATGTCGTTATCATGGATTGGTATATGCCGGGGATGGATGGAAAAGAGACGATCCGGCAGTTGAATCAATTGGAACGCGAAGGTATTTTGAAAACAAAAGTTCCTTCCATCTTGATGGTCAGCGCCCATTCAAAAGAGGAAATCCATGTTGAGGAAGTAGAGATTGAAGCCTTTTTGGCAAAACCGGTTACCAGTTCCACGTTATTTGATGCGCTGGCATCGGTTAAAAACGGTATACATACCATGGCGGATCTGCAGGAGAAGCAGAATATGCCGGATCTGGGCGGCGTGAATGTTTTGCTGGTAGAGGATAATGAACTTAATCAGGAAGTAGCATTGCTAATGCTCAAAAAAGCGGGAATAGAAGTGAAAACAGCGCAAAACGGTAAAGAGGCGGTTGACATCTTCTTATCAAATCCCAATTATTTTCACATTATTTTGATGGATTTGCAAATGCCGATAATGAGCGGGTATGAAGCGACAGAAATCATTCGTGAAAAGGACAAGAAAATCCCGATTATAGCTTTGACTGCTGCGGCTATGGTGGAAGACAGAGAAAAAGTATTGGAAGCGGGGATGAATGATCATTTGAGCAAGCCGATTGATACTGCTGAGCTTTATAAAAAAATAGCACAGTGGTGCGGTGTTTCGGGTACTATGCGGACGTTATCTTTAAACGCAAACACGGATGCATCAATCCTTGATATAAAGTATGCGCTTAACCTTGTCAGCGGGAAAAAAGAGCTGCTCAATACGCTTCTTCTAAAATTTCTTACCCAACTTGACGGAGAGTTTTCCGACATTCCGAAGCGCTTAAGCCAAAATGACCCTTCAGCCGCGGCATTGATCCATGCGCTTAAAGGGGTGAGCGGAAATCTCGGAGCCAGGGCTTTATCGTCCCAGTGTACACGGATTGATGCCCTTTTTAAAGAGGGTAAATCGATACCGGACGAAGAGGTTCAGCGCTATATTGAAGCGGTTGATGCTCTTAAAGAGCAGATTAAAGAAGTGACAGAGGAGCAAAAGGACTCAATGGATACATCGTCGGGCTTATCTCTTTCGGAATTAAAAACACTTTTTGAACGGATTTACAACGATCTCTCAACCGGAAATATGGTGCAGACGGAAGATCAGCACCGTTTTACTGAGGCTCTTCACGGATTTGTCGAGCACAAAGAGATAATGAGGTGGAAAGAAGCTATGGAAGAATTTGACTACGACAGTGCATCGGAGGTAATGAGCAGATGGAAACTATGAGAAAGCCCACCATTTTGATCGTTGACGATATGGCCGCCAATATCACTATTCTTTCTGATCTACTGCACGATGACTATAAGATTAAGGTGGCTAAAAACGGCCAAAAAGCATTAGAGATCGCTAAAGGGAGTGAGAAACCCGATCTTATCCTTTTGGATATTGAGATGCCTGAAATGAACGGATATGAAGTATGTAAAGAGCTAAAAAATAATTCTCTAACCAACAATATACCGGTCATTTTCGTCACCGCCCGCAACGATGTCAAAGATGAAGAGTACGGGCTAAATCTCGGGGCAGTGGATTATATCTCAAAGCCGTTTCACCCTACTATTATCAAAATTAGGGTTAAAAACCATATCGCCCTCAAACTCAAAGGTGACTGGCTCGAAGAACTGTCCAGAATCGACGGGCTGACCCATATTCCCAATCGCCGATATTTTGATGAAGAGTATCAGAAAAAATGCAAAGAGATGATCAGAGAGCATAAAACCGTTGCACTGCTGATGATCGATGTCGATTATTTTAAACGGTATAACGATCATTACGGACATGGAAAAGGGGATGAATGTTTGATGAAAATCGCCGGAGCATTGAAATCTTCGTTAAAAAGACCCAGCGATATGGTAGCCCGCTACGGCGGTGAAGAGTTTATCGTCATACTGCAGAATATTGATCAGGACGGGGCAAAAAAAGTGGCGGAGAGTTTGATTAGTGCGGTAAGTGATTTAGGGATAAAACATGACTATTCAAGCGCTTCTGATCATGTTACTATCAGCTTAGGGATGGCATTTAAAGCGGCTGAAGAAAGCCTATGCAAAGAAGAACTTTTAAAGATGGCGGATGATGCTCTCTATCGTGCGAAAGAGAGCGGTAGAAACCGCTTCGAGATATCCTAGCAGGGGTGGTTTACAGGCCCGGAAGACGGGGAATATAGCCCAATTACGGCTCTTTCTAATAACGTTTATGAAATAGTGACAAAAATTTTGGAAGCCTAAGAACTCTTTGGCTTCAAATATTCGTATACGATTACTATCACGATGAAGGTAACGGCTAAACTGAGTGATTCCATTGTAGTTTCTCCATTAAATGATTGTACACCTGTGCCACTTCTTCGTCCGTTGCTTCCCCTTTGTAATCCATTTGGGCACGGGCTAGGGTACGGTTCCCCTCACTCACCGTGATACGGATATATCCGTCGAAATCGGCTCCGAGTGATTTGCTCCGGGCATTGGTGCACTTTGCACAGTGAACAATGAGGCTCATTTTCATGGATTCATTAGGGGCACTGCGAAAACTGGTTTTGAGCATCCCGCTAGGGTCTTCGATGTTAAGCCCTTGCGGCGGATGGGTAATGATCTTTTTATCGGTAATCTCCGTATAAACATTTCGCTCATTACACCCGCTTAGGATGAACAACACGATCAGGAAAACAAACGTTTTGATCACCATGTTTATGCGTGCGCGTGGTGTGAGTAGCAATCTCCGCCGTGATGATGATGACCTCCACCGTGATGATCGTGATCACCGAGCAATGTTTCAAAGTTCTCAGCACTCACTTCGACGAGCTTATTCGCATAAAACGCTTTGATCGCTTCACTGATCGTAATGCGTGATTCACCCGTAAAATAGACTTTGATTCCGTAACTTTTGAGCAAAACATACGGGTTGAATCCCAAATGGGAAGTGATGAGAACATCGACATTGTTCGCAATGAGGGTGCGGGCGACGTCACGTCCTCCGAGTTGTTCTATTTTTACGACATCAATTTGTATTGTATCAGTCGCAAAAGCAAAAAATTTGGCGTTCCCGAAAAGGGGAGCGAGGGCAGCGTCGAGGGATGATGTTTTAATCGGCATGGCGATAATCATAATAAATCCTTAATGGTGTGAGCAGCTCATATCGGGCCGCATGAGGGTAAGCTGATTAGCTAGAAAAGCGTTCAGCGATTGCTCGACGTTTTGTGAGATGTTGTCGTGATACACCGCTAACCCTTTTTGTGCAAATCCTTGCAACGGCGAGCCGCCTATTCCTGATACGATCAGGGCATCGGCTCCGAGAATACAGATATTTTCTACGGCACCGCCGCATCCGCTGCTTTTGTGTCCTTCGTTTTTAACGACGAGAACATTTACGGTTCCCCCATCAGGGCTTAGTTCAACAACGGTATAAAAGTTGGCTCTGCCGAAATGGGCATTTCGTTTAGAGAGAAGCCCTTGGGGTTCGTTGGTAGGAAAAACTATTTTTCTATTCATAGTGAAACTCCTTATGTAAAATACCTGAAAATAATTTAACATATGTAAAATTAAAACGATATTAAGCTGAGCTTATAAAGAGTGTAAGTTGTAAAACATTGCTATGTATGCCCAATTTTAAGGCTTCAGAAACTGTTTGGGTTAAAATGATTATAATTAACATATGTAAATATTAGGAAATTCGATGAAGACCGGTAAAAAACGCAACATTACCTTTAAACCCACGTGCTTTTCATTCGGCCCTTTAACTCAAGCTCCAAAAGAGATGATGCGGTTGCGAGACGATGAACTCGAAGCACTCTATCTCGCCGATTTCAAAGCGCTCTATCATGAAGAGTGTGCACAGGCGTTAGGTGTATCGCGTCCGACGTTTGCCAAGCTTATCAAACAGGCCCGTAAAAAAATGGTGGAGATGGTGATGTATGCCAAAGGGATAGAACTTATACGAGAACCGCACAATTTCACCCTTGTATTTCCTACCGATGATCGTATTTCCGTTCACCCTTATTTTTTGGTCGCTAAATACTTCGCATTCGCTAAAGTGGAAGATGAGGTGATCGAATCAATTACCTATAAAGAGAATCCGATTTATAAAGAGCTTCTTCAGAGCAAAAAAGAGATTATCAACGACGAGAGCGCCAAAGGATTGGCGGCAGGACGAATTATCCCTCCGCTTTTAGAAGACGCCAATATTTTAGTAGCGCGAGCATTAGGGGATGGCATACGTCGCAATATAGAGGGGATGGGGATCAGTATCGAGTTGAGTGCAACCAGTGATCTTGATACTGTGGTTACGCAACTGTTAGCGTAAAAAATTATTTAATAGCCATAGTTATCATATAGGTAGCCCGCTATCTCTGTTGCTTCCTCTTTCGTTAGAGCTCCTTTTTGTGAAGGCATAAGACCGAAACGCTCGATGGATTGTTTCATACAGAGTGCTTTTGCCGGTGTCGGATCGAAGATATAATCATTGATAAAATTTACCGCTTCGGTTTTGGTCGCTTTGGCATCTTTTACATGGGTCATGACACCCATAATCGGCGGTGCAATCAAGTTTTTCATCTCTTCGAAGGGCGGTCTTTGTTTGACATGGCATGCGGCACATTTTTCTTCGAATAAGGCTGAGCCTTTTTCTTGTGCCATTGATGGAACAGTTCCCAAGAAAAGGACGAGTAAACTTAAAGTGAACAGATGCAGTTTCATAACAGATCCTCTATACTCAAGATATAAGATTCATTTTAATATAGTTTAAATTAGCTTATTATTAATATAATAATAGATAAATTATAAATTCATTGATTATTACTAAAAAAAAGAGTGTGAGATGATACGAATAGAAATTCCCGGAATAGAGTTGCTTGAAATTGAGCATTTGGTATTGGATTATAACGGGACAATAGCAATCAATGGTGTTGTTATCGAGGGGGTAATGGAGCGGTTGGAAAAACTTTCGGCTTTGTTGGATATTCATGTTATAACCGCCGATACGTATGGCTCTGTCCACGAGCAATGCCATGGACACGCTATTTCAGTCCACGTGATCGGAAAATATCATCAAGATAGGGAAAAACTCACCTTTCTCGAATCACTCAAATCCGAACACTGTGTTGTGATCGGAAACGGGAAAAATGATCTTCTCATCCTTGCACAGGCGGCATTAGGATTCGCAGTGATTCAAGAAGAGGGGATAAGTACAAAAACACTTTTTGCTTCGGATGTTGTATTTCATACAATAAACGATGCCCTTGAGGCACTTCTAAATCCTAATCGTCTGATAGCAACCCTTAGGAATTGATGGTTACATTCCAGGAATACGGGGAATATAGCCCATTTTTGACATTTTATAATACCAACCCCAGGCTATTTTCATCCAATGACCGATAATCGGCATAGGGATAAGAATCGCTTTTTTACTGTCTCGAAAGACGAATCCCGCTCCGTTGCCCATATCCATAAGGCACAGGATATTGAGGTGGGAAACGTACCCTTTCTTTTCCCCTAATTTTAATCCGCAATCGATTGCGGCGTTGTGTGCGGCGTTACGCGCCATTACTTCGGCGATATGCCCCTGTTTTGCTTTCCAATCCGGTCCTTCAAGTGCAGCCGCATCGCCGATGGCATACCACCCTTTTACCCCCTCGATCTCACAAAAATCATTGATTTTGATAAAACCGGCGCTATTGGTCGGCAGATCGGATTCCTTAATGAACGGCTGCCCGTCACCTGCGGAGATAAACATCGTCAAATCACTCTCTAAACGGCTTTCGTCTTCAAATACGACCCCTTTTTCTTCAAAGCGTTTTATTTTTTTGCCGTAACAGGTTTCGAAACGGTTTTGTTTGAAGAGTTTTTCCATTAACTTGAGGGCTTTTTCTCCCATCCGTGCACCCGGTTGCGGCATCGGAGCAAAAAAGCTCATTTCGTAGTTGTCACGGATACCGAGTTTTGTGAGGCGGTGGTGGAGATTGAAAAAAAGCTCAAATCCGGGACCTCCGCGAATACTGCTCGGATCATTGGGATTTCCTCCGAAGCCGAAAGCGATTTTTCCACCCCCCTTTTTGATCAAAGCATCGATTTTTTCTTTGAGGAGGATAGACTGTTCCGGTGCCCCGCAGATGGAGAGTGTATGTTCCAACCCTTCATGCTTCATTTTTGCCGCACCGGTTGCGAGGACGAGATGCTCTGCCGTGCGAACTCCCCTCTCTTCGAGGGTAACGGTTTTTTCGGCAGAATTGATCGAAACGAGACGATCGATCGTGAGTTTAAAGCCGTGTCGTGCAGCGATCTTATCAAGAGAAAAGGAGACATCCTCAAAACGGACTGTTTTGACAGGAATCCAGATAGCGATCGGATAGATGAAAACATAACTTCGATCACTGATCAGTTCAACCTCGAACCCCTCTTTCCGATAATATATCGCGGCTTCGATGCCGGCGATTCCCCCACCGATTATGAGAATATTTTGCACCTGATAATCCTTCGTAATCCAAATAACAATTCTTTTTAACTGTTACGGGTTATTATAATAGCTATGGCGCTTAAAGTCAATATAGTTAAATATTTTAATCGTCATAATTTTTTTTTATTTTTCTTTTATAATTTGTCCCGATTGGGAAAATATGTAACATTGACTGCTGTTGTAATAAATTTAGTCTAAAATGCAGGGTTATTTTTAAGGATGTGATATAATTGTGATGTTATAGGGTGTATAATCAGCTTTTATGGAATTAAAAAACGAAGGAGAAGCAATGGCAAGAGTAGTCGTCCTCGGTGGCGGTGTCGCCGGACATACTGCTGCAACGTTCGCAGCAGATTGGCTCGGAAAAGAACATGAGGTGGTAGTCGTTACCCCTAACTCGAAATGGAACTGGATTCCCTCAAATATTTGGGTCGGTGTCGGCCAGATGTCTAAAGAAGAGGTTACTTTTGATCTTGCTCCTGTCTATCAAAAAGCAGGAATCACGTACAAACAAGCAAAAGCGGTAAGTCTTAATCCTGAAGGGAATGCAAGCAGCGACAAACCGTTCGTAACCATTGAATATACGGGACAAGGTAAAGCCGGACAAAGCGAAGACGTAACGTATGACTATTTGATCAACGCTACAGGTCCAAAACTCAACTTTGCCGCTACTCCTGGACTTGGCGATGCAAACGGTTTAGGTGAATTTACCGTTTCAGTATGTACGGCGGACCACGCTGACCATGCAGCGCACGAATTTGCAAAATGCATTGAGAAAATGAAAAAAGGGGAGCGCCAAAAATTCCTCATCGGTACGGGACACGGTATGTGTACGTGTCAAGGTGCTGCGTTTGAGTACATCTTCAACATCGAACACGAACTTCGTAAAGCGGGTGTCCGTGATTTAGCCGATATCCAATGGATCTCTAACGAATCGTTCCTCGGTGACTTCGGTATCGGCGGATTGCACATGAAACGCGGCGGATATGCGGCTTCTTCACGTCTTTTTGCAGAGTCATTGTATTCTGAGCGCGGTATTAAATGGTTGATCGGTGCTCACGTTAACAAAGTTGAAAAAGGGAAAGTTTCTTACGAATTGCTTGACGGTTCAATGGGCGAAGAGACATTTGACTTCTCAATGTTGATTCCGCCGTTTGCCGGTGTCGGTCTAAAAGCCTATGACAAAGCGGGTGAAGATATCACCGCTACCGTATTCGCTCCGAACGGCTTTATGAAAGTTGATGCGAAATATGATGCGGGTGCGTATGAAAACTGGAAAGCGTCTGACTGGCCGCGTACCTACCAAAATCCGACCTATAAAAATCTCTTCGCCGCAGGTATCGCGTTTGCTCCTCCGCATCCGATCTCTAAACCGATGAGTTCACCGAACGGAACACAAATTTTCCCAACGCCTCCGCGTACAGGTATGCCGAGCGGTATTATCGGGAAAGCGGTTGCACACAGCGTTTGTGACTTGATCAAAAAAGGGCCTGATGCACACTTGCATGAAGCGTCTATGGCAGAAATGGGTGCGGCGTGTGTTGCATCGGCAGGTAAAGGTCTGTTTGACGGTACGGCTGCAGCATTGACCGTTTATCCGGTTGTTCCTGACTTCGAAAAATATCCGGGTCTCGGACGTGATTTGGATTATACATTCGGAGAAATCGGACTTGCGGGTCACTGGATCAAACACATCCTACACCACATGTTTATCTATAAAGCCAAGCTCAATCCGGGCTGGACTTTGATCCCTGAATAAGACAAAAGGAGAAAAGACTATGAACGAAATCGAAAAATACGTAAAACCGTACGATAATAATTTTACGACAATGGTACCGACAAATTTTGTTATCAAAATGCGTACGTGCAAAATTTGGCAGCTTATCCGTTTCATCATGATCAATATCAAAATGTTGATCGTTGTCCGCAAAAGCCACTAATATAAAGCCCCTCTCGGGGCTCTACTCCCTTAACGAAAGATTTTCATCATGATTAAAGAATTGATCACCTATCCTGACGAGCGAATCCGATATATATCGGCCGATATACGAAAGTATGATGATGAGTTGTTTGAACTGCTGGAAAATATGCGCGATACGATGGAGCATCACGCGCTGAATGCCATCTCGGCAATACAGATTGCCATACCCTACAGCGCTATTCTTCTCAAGGACGGTGAAAATATCCTTGAATTGATCAATGCACGGTTGATATCGACGGAGGGTGTCGAGGAGATCGATGAAATAAGCCCCTATTTTCCCAAAGGGTTCAGTGCAAAAATCAAGCGATACGGAAAGATTAAAGTCGTTTATGAAAACCGTCACGGCGAATTAAAGCATTTAGATGCGGAAGGTGAACTGTCTCAAAGGCTTCAGCGACAGATCGATTTTCTTTTCGGCGGAACGTTGTTGGACAAACTCGATAAAAAAGAGCGCCAAAAAGCGGAAGAAATCTTGGTTTCGCAGCATGAAGGGGTTTACGATTTCGGTGCTTCATGTCCGACGGTATTTGTACGCGATTATTTTAAAAAAGGTGCAAAATACCTGATGGCAGCAGTGGCCGCTAGTTTTATTACGCCATGGGTACTTTCGGATGAATTGCGCCATATGGTTTATACCATTGATAAAATTGCTTTGATGCTCGTCCCCGTACTGATGGTGATCTATTTTATGTACGCCCAGCATGAAGCAAAACTATACAAACAATGTACAAGCTGTCAAATCGGAAATATTATCGGAACGACGGCAATCATGGCATTCCAGCTCCTGATTGTTGCTTTAGGTGTATTTTTCTGGGTTGCTCCAAAATAAAAAAAAATTATAGTTGTTTAAATTTTTTTAGTAATATATCTGAAAAATTTCATCTCCTAAGGGAATTTTATGCACTCCCCTGATATTTCAAATTTATTTCAATCCAGAACGATTCTCATTGCAGCCAAAGAGTCTATTTTAAACGAATGGATCTCCGATGAACTGTGCAAATCAATATTGGAACGCCACGAAATTGATATCATTTTTTTTAAAGATCAATACGCCGGAAATGTCTTTGATTATTTTATGGGGGTGGTGTCGGGGCAAATGATCATCGGAGATTGTCCGGTAATTGCAGAGTTAATCGATTATCTTAAAAACAAAGAGCTTAGGGCGGATGAGCTGTTTTTGTTGTGCACACGGTTTAAACGCTCTGTTTTGGATGCGACATACCGTTTGGGAGTGAATGATCAGTCCGTTTTTGCATCGGTAAGTTATCTGTTTGACCAAAATTTTTCGGGTGTTTTAAAACTTTATACCGACACGATTTATCAAAAAGAACAAGAAGCGATCAACGCTTCAAAAGCGAAAGAGTATTTTCTTTCCAATATGTCTCATGAAATCCGTACACCGCTGAATGCGATTTTGGGATTTGTATCCCTTCTACGCGATGAGACGACCAATCCGCGTTATCAGCAATATCTGGACATTATCTCCAACAGCGGTGAGAATCTACTGCATATTATCAATGATATTTTAGATTTCTCAAAGCTGCGCAGCGGTGAATTTATGATTGACCCGCAGCCGTTTAATATTCACGATGAAATATCACATACGATGGAGCTTTTCGTCCCCGGTGCAAATTCAAAAAATATTACTTTGACCAGTTTTATCGATCCTACGATCGCGTACGAAATTGTTGCCGATGCACTGCGAATCAAGCAGATTGTCGGAAATTTTTTGAGCAACGCTATTAAATTCAGCCATCATGCCGGGGCAATTCATGTGGAAGCCAGGTGCGATGAGGGGATACTTTCGCTTTCGGTACGCGATCAGGGGATCGGGGTTGTTTTAGCCGATCAGGAACGGATATTCGATGCTTTTTCCCAGGCGCAAGAGGGTAGTATGAAAGTCAATGGAGGGAGCGGCTTAGGCCTTTCCATTTGTAAACAACTGGCGCATCATATGGGAGGCGTGATTGAACTCGAATCGGCGGTAGGGAAAGGGAGCTTATTTACTTTGAAAATTCCCGTCGTCGTGAATCATGAATGCGAAATTTCAAAGTTTGATGTCTCGATGTTTAAAGGTATTCGGTTCGGTCTTCTTAAATACGAATCGAGCGAGAGCTATAAACTTGAATCCTTGCAGCGTTATTGGGACCATTTCGGATTGGATGTCCATATTATCGACAATGTTCAGGAACCGTGCGATCTACTCATATTTTTAGAAAGTTCGATGGATGACAAAACACGTGAAATGATCATCGCACAAAAAATCCCCTCGGTCGCCATTCTCGATTTTCTTGATGAGCGTTATGATACGATTGAGACGATCGCACCGCTTACGTTTCCGATTTACTGTACCAAACTTCAGAATGCATTATGTGATGTTTTAGGAAATAACGAACACCATCTGCCCAGTATGGTCGGTGTGAATAAGCGAAAGGGATTTGAAGGAAAGATATTGGTCGCGGAAGACAACCTTGCCAATCAAGAGCTTATCAAGATTATTCTGGAGCGATACGGTTTAAGCTATATGATCGCATCCAATGGTGTGGAAGCGCTTTATTACTATCAATTGCAACCGTATGATATGGTATTAATGGATGAACAAATGCCTAGAATGAACGGAAATGAAGCGACGGCAGCTATTTTAGCGTATGAGGAAGAGAATAAAAAAGGGCATGTTCCGATTGTCGCGCTGACGGCCAATGTCGTGAAAGGGGCACGCGAACGTTCTATTCAAAACGGCTACGATGCTTTTTTAGGCAAGCCGATTGTCCTTAAAGAGATTGAACAGATATTCGAACGTTATTTAAAAACGATTGATCTGCCTTCGTATGAGCCGAGTAATCAAGTCGTTTCTAACTATCCTAATATCGATATGGATCATCTGAAAAGCGCGTTGATGCTGGATGAGGAACAAATCGAGTATCTTTTGGGAATTTATCATCAGAAAATGGAACATTCGCTTGAAGAACTCGCTGCGGCTATAGAGAAAAGCGAGTATGAACATATCGCCTCTATTTCTCATGCGATAAAAGGGTCCAGCGCAAATTTCCGTTTTGACGAACTCTCCCGCCTTGCGTATGTGATCGAAAGTTCGGCAACCGAGAAAGATGATGAGTTTGATTTTAACGAAGCGTATCAAGTGCTTCGGAGCGAGTTTAAAAAAAGGTTCGAATAACGGCTATTCTTCGAGATAATACCCGACGCCCGAAGCGTTTTTAATGACATCGGTCGGGAGTTTGTTTCGCAGACGCCATACCAGAGTGCGCACGCTGTTATCGGTTGCCCCTTTGGTTTCCCATACGTAATTGATTGCCTGTTCAAAATCGACGACACTTCCCAGTTGAGCGACTAAAAGGCGTATAAACGCGTTCTCTTTTTTAGTGAGTTTGATTTTTTGGTTTTGGTAAAAGGTCTCCCCCAATCCCGTATCATGCCGGTAGCCGTCACCGAACTCAACGATCGGTTTGTCGGAGAGTTTTTTAGCATAGACCAGTTTCTCGAGCTCTTCGCGGTCCGATTTGAGTTCATCGATATTGGAATTGCGTTTTTTCTCTTCTTTAAAACGGTAAAGTGCCATTTGAATCGTGGTGTGGAGGTTGATCGGGTCAAAAGGTTTTACGATATATCCGTAAGGTTCCGTTTTCTTAGCGATGGAGAGCATATCGTTGTCTGAATGTGCGGTTAGATAGATAAAGGGGAGTTGACTTTTATCACGAATGTATTGTGCCAATTCAATACCGTCCATCGTTTTTTGAAGGCCGATGTCGATGAGAACAATATCGGGATTGTAAATTTTAATTTTATTCCGCGCGGTAACGGCATTATCGGCTATTGAAATAACGTCATACCCCTGCTTCTCCAATGACATTTTTAAATTTATTGCGGTTACTTCATCGTCTTCAACGACAAGAACTTTGATCATAGGGCCGTATCCTCATTTATTTATCTGATAATTGAAAGATTTTATCACAATCTCTAATAAAACTAGATAACCGGCTGCTTAAATTTTGTGATATTTACCTCCATTAAGAGAATAATGTTTCTTTTTTATCCGTTATTCAACCCAAACGGGGCATAATCGCGCACTATTAAGAAAAGAACGTCATCGGAGCAAAGCCCCGATTGACTACGCTGGCCGCTATGGCACTAAAGCTTGTCTCTGAAAGAGGCAGAATTAATAAGTATATATGATCGTGATGTGGGATGTAAAAATGCTTGATTTTGACAAATTTACCAAATATTCGAAGCCGGGGCCGCGTTATACGAGCTATCCGACAGCATTGGAGTTCAGCGAGAGTTTTGATTACGACGCGTATCTTTCAAAACTCCATGCGCAAGATCCTTCTCGAGAATTGTCCCTCTACTTCCACTTGCCGTTTTGCAAGAATGCCTGCTATTTTTGCGGATGCAACGTTGTCTTTACCTCCAAAGAGGATAAAAAAGAGCGCTACATCGACTATTTGACCCGCGAACTCCAAATTCTGAGTACCCATATCGATGTGAACCGCTCAGTCATTCAGCTCCACTTCGGAGGGGGAACGCCGACATTTTTCGATGCCGATCAGCTTCACCGCATCATCACGGCGATCAAAAGCCATTTTAAAAATTTTGCCGATGGTGCCGAGATCAGCTGTGAGATCGATCCCCGTCACATCGATGAAGCTCAGATGAAAGTCCTCAGTGACGCAGGGTTTAACCGTGTCAGTTTCGGTATTCAGGATTTTGACGACAAAGTCCAGGTGGCGGTGCACCGTGTTCAGCCCTACGATGTCACGAAAGCGGCGATGGATCTGGCACGCAAATACAACATGGTGAGCGTCAATGTCGATTTGATTTACGGGCTGCCGCATCAGAGCCTTGAGACCTTTAAAAAGACCTTGGATTTGGCTATTTCACTCAATCCGGATCGATTTGCCGTTTTTAATTATGCGCACGTGCCGTGGCTGAAAAAGACGATGCGGAAAATCGATGAGACGACCTTGCCGCATCCGGCGGAAAAGCTGGCAATTATGCGCTATACAATCGATCATATGGAAGAGAGCGGCTATAAAATGATCGGGATGGACCATTTCGCAAAACCGGAAGACGAACTTTTCAAAGCGATAGAAAAAGGGGAACTTCACCGCAACTTTCAGGGATATACGACCAAGGGGGGCGCCGATCTGATCGGTATCGGACTTACCTCCATCGGCGAGGGCGTGGATTACTATGCCCAGAATTTCAAAGATATGGAAAGCTACGAGGCGGCGATCGATGCGGGAAAATTACCGCATGAGCGGGGTGTGGCACTAAACGAAGATGATCGTATCCGCCAATACGTTATTATGGAGCTGATGAGCAATTTCAAGCTCGATATAGAGCGGTTTGAACGGTTGTTCGGCGTAAAATTTGCGGAGTATTTTGTTGATGCGGTTGAGGCACTCAAGCCTTTTGAAGCGGATGGTCTGCTGAGCATGACGCCTTCATCGATTGAGTGTTCTACGACGGGGACGCTGTTGATCCGAAATATTGCCATGCCGTTTGACGCCTACATGAAACGGCACGCCTCTTCCGATAAAGCGTTCAGTAAAACGGTGTAACGATGGAAAAACGCGAATTGTTTAATTTTACCGAAACGTCCGATGCCTGCATCAAATGCGGGAAATGTATCCCCGTCTGTACGATTCATAATGTCAATGCCGATGAGGTTACAAGTCCGCGCGGATTTATCGATCTCCTTGGTGCGTATCAGCGCGGACAGTTGGAGCTGGACAAAAATGCCAAAGCGATTTTTGAGAGCTGTTTTCTCTGTACCAACTGTACCGATGTATGCCCGAAAGCACTGCCTACCGATATGGTGATTGAACAGGTACGTGCCGATCTCGCCGACAAATTCGGCATCGCGTGGTTTAAACGGGCATTTTTCTACCTTCTCCGTCACCGGAGCACGATGGATATCCTTTTCAAACTCGGATACGTATTCCAGACGTGCGGGTTCAAGATCAAAGACTCAATCAACTCGATGGAGCCGAGATTTAGCCTCCCGATCATTAAAAAAGACCGACTTCTACCCTCACTTGGGAAAACGTCGTTTCTCAACACCTATCCCGAGAATATCCCTCATGGGGGCAAACGCCGTGTCGCCATCTTCATCGGATGCTTGGCAAACTACAACTATACCGAGATCGGCAAGGGGCTTTTAGAGATTTTGGAAGCGTTGAATATTGATGCCTTTATTCCGAAAAAACAGCTCTGCTGCGGGGCGCCGGCTTACTTTACGGGGGATTTTGCGACGGTTGATCATAACGCCAAAAAGAACATCGTCTATTTCGAGAGTTTTATCGATGAGGTCGAAGCGATCATTATCCCCGAAGCGACCTGTAGCGCGATGATCAAGATCGATTACGAGCATTTCTTCCACGATCAGCCCGAATGGCTGGAGCGTGCCAAAAAGCTCAAGGATAAAATCTTTATGGCGACCGAGTGGCTGGAACAAAAAACGGAATTGAGTGCATTACTGGCGAGTAAAGGGCGAAGTGATCTTGTGGTTACCTATCACGATCCCTGCCATGCCCGTAAAATGCAGGGGGTCTATAAAGAGCCGCGTGCATTGGTAGGACAAAACTACACGATTACCGAGATGAGCGATCCGAACGCCTGCTGCGGATTCGGCGGGGTGACGATGCAGACGGAGAATTTCCATTTTGCCCAGGCGGCGGGAAAACCAAAAGCGGCCATGATCGCCAAAACGGGGGCGCAGGTGGTTACCGCCGAGTGCAGCGCATGCCGCATGCAGATCAATAACTCGATGAATGAGGCCCAGCTCGACGTCGTCTTTAAAAACCCGATTGAATTGATCGCCGAGGCGCTGAAACAATGACGACGATGGAAGTCGAGTCGTTTTTAGAGACGTTTCAAACCCTTGTCATGGCATCTCTCACCCCTGAGGGTGAACCTCACGCCAGCACTGCCCCCTATGTCCGTATCGACAATGATTTTTATATCCTTATCAGCACCGTTGCCCAGCATGGGCGTAATCTTCTGGTGAATCCAAATATCTCTTTGCTTTTTGTCGAAGATGAGTCGCAGTGTGTTCAGCCCTTTGCGCGTAAACGGGTTACAATCGAAGCGACCGTACGTGAAATCGGACGAAGCGAAGCAATTTTTATTCAAGCCGTCGATCGTTTGAAGGCTCATTTTGATTCGGAGCTGGTTACCTCTTTAAGCCAAATGGGTGATTTTCACCTTTTTAAACTCTCCCCTAAAAGCGGAAGTGTCGTGATGGGATTTGGAAAAGCGTACCGATTGGATGAAAATTTAGAGGTGATGACACAGATCATGGGGCAGCACCAAAAAAGAGACGGCAATGGATAAGCTTCTTATTGTATGGAGCAGCGGCGAGATCGAAGTAGCGAAAAAGCTGGTACTTCTGTACGGAAGCGTGATCCTCCCTCGAGGATACTGGGACGAAGCCCATCTGATGGTATGGGGTCCTTCGGCAAAACTCCTTGCCGAAAATGCGGAGCTGCAAGTAATGGTTGCCAAAGTGATAGAGAGCGGGGTAAAAGCTTCGGCATGTGTCGTATGCAGCGACGATTACGGGGTCACGGAACAACTCCGGGCTTTGGGGATCGAGCCGACCCATACGGGAGAGTTTTTGACGCAGGCGCTTAAAAGTGACTGGAAAGTGGTGACGTTCTGATGGATTTCTGGAATCATATTTACGACCATTTTAATCCCGTAGCCTTTAACATCTTCTCTATTCCCGTCCACTGGTACGGATTGATGTATGTCCTTGCACTTCTAGGCGCCCTCGTCATCGCCAAATGGATTGTCCAAAAAGACGCTATTGCAATCACCAAAGATCAGTTGGACGATTATTTCATCTATGCCGAAATCGGGGTTATCTTGGGGGCTCGGTTGGGGTATATCCTCTTTTACGATACCCACACGATGTATTATCTCACGAATCCGTGGCAGATTTTTAACCCGTTCATCGACGGACAGTTCGTCGGAATTCGGGGGATGAGTTTTCACGGTGCGATTGTGGGCTTTTTGATCGGTTCGTACCTCTATCACCGTCGTCACGGTATTCCGTTCGGGCGGTTGATGGATTTGGTGGCAGTTTCCGTACCGCTGGGGTATGTATTCGGCCGTATCGGCAATTTTCTGAACCAGGAGCTTGTCGGCCGCGCTACCGATGTGCCGTGGGGGATTTACGTCTATGATACCCTCAGACACCCTTCACAGCTTTATGAGGCGTTTGTCGAGGGGATTGTGGTCTTTGTGATCATCTATGCGTATCGTCACCGTAAAGCGTTCGAGGGGGAGTTGATTTTACTCTACGGCTTTCTATACGGCATCGGACGAGGAATGGTCGAGTTTTACCGCGCTCCCGATTCACAGATCGGGTATATCATGGGGCAATGGATGACACTGGGGATGGCGCTTAGTTTTTCGATGGCGGCGGTTTCAGCGATCTTATGGGTTTATTTTAAGCGACGTTCGTCCTGAGCGCTTGTGCCCTATAGGGCACAAGCGCTCACCATGAACGGAATGGGATATTAGGTAAACCGGATACAAAAATGGTGTATCCCCTCTTCGTATTCATAATACAGATCAAAACGGTGCAGCTCGCACACCGACTGGGCGATGTAGAGTCCCAATCCTAATCCTCCGTCTCCCCGTTCGGTGACAAACGCCTGTAATGCTTCTTCTACGGGACGATTAAGCGGTTCGCCGCTGTTACGGATACAGATTTTTTTCCCATCACAATCGATATGAATCGGGTACGAGGTAGCGTGGCGGATCGCATTATCGATCAGGTTTTGGAGTGCGCTCGTAAAGAGTTCTCTATCGACCATAATACTCTGTGTACATCCGCTTATCTCTACGCTCTTCTCTTCTATCATCAGATGATCCAATGCTGTTTGTATCATTGAATCGAGAGATATTAAATTTTTAGTAAGAGAAAAGGCGTGCATTTTTTCGATATCCGCCATTTGGCGGATAAGACGCTCTAACCGTGAAAAAAGTTTGGAAAGCAAATTGCGGTTAGGACTCGGCTCTTCGAGCTCTACGATGAGTTTACCTTTGGTAATGGGTGTTTTAAGCTCATGCATTATATTTCTCAAAAAAAGCTCACGCGATTTTTTCAGTTTGTTTTGCTTCTCCAGCGCATCGTGAAGGGCGTTGGAGATAAGGGCGATTTCATCTTTGCCTGAACTGTGGATATCGATAATCTCTTCTCCCTCGCCGTATCTCTGTATTTGTTCATACAGATGTTTGAGGGGTTTGAGATTGCTCCACAGCAGCAGATACATATTCACCAGTCCGCCCATGAGGGCAAAAAACAAAAACCAGACGAAATAGTACGTCGGCTCTTCCGCCGTGTCTCTGTAATACATCGTACAGTGTTTGCGTCCCAGGGCGTACACAAATCCGTCTTGATCTTTATAGATGGTGACCTTTATATTACGGGATTGAAGTTTTGAACGCATCGGCGGCGGCAGAGGGATCGCTTCGTATTGGGCTGTGATAGAATCGATGTGTTTGAATCCCGCTTCCTGAAGCTCTTTATTCTGTTCTGTACAGGAATGGATAGCGGTCTCTTCCAGGATTCGGGAGAGTTCCATCGAACGGTGTGCCAGCAGATGGAATTTTTGTTCTTTTTGTTCGCTCAATGCCGAGAGAAATAGCAATATCAAAACGATAACGGCTAAAAAAAAGAAAGCGTGCAGTTTAAAAAAAACGGAGTGTCGGCGTGAAATCATAGAGTAAATTGATATCCCATGCCTCGAATAGAGCGGATGAGGGTAGGGTGTTTGGGATTGGCTTCGATCTTCTGGCGGATTCGGCTGATGAGGACATCAATACTTCGCTCTGAACTCTCCCATTGGATCGATTCCACGTTGTTGGCGATAAAGTCGCGGGAGATGATTTGACGGCGATGTTTGATAAGGAGTGCCAAAAGTTCAAATTCGGCGCGTGTAAGGGGGAGAAGTTCCCCCTCTTTATAGATACCGTTTTCATCGACTCTGAACATTTCACTGCTGGCTTGGATCGTTTTGCCGTTAATGCGGCGAAGGAGACTCTGTATCCGGGCGACAAGTTCACGCGGCTCATAGGGCTTGGGGAGGTAGTCATCGGCACCGAGTTCGAGTGCAATCACTTTGTCTCCCAAATCACTCCGAGCCGAGGAGATAATGATGGGGATGTCGCTGCGCTCACGAAGCGCTTTGCACACATCCAGACCGTCCATATCGGGAAGGGTCAGATCGAGGAGGACGAGATCATACGATTCGATCCCCAACGATGCCAGTGCACTTTTCGGATGGGCATAGCTGATCACCTCCATCTGATAACGACTCAGATACTGTGTCAACAGATCCGAAATTTCAAGATCGTCTTCAATCAGGAGTATTTTGACCATGGTAAAGGTTATTTTTGAGGGCAGTTTTTGCAACCCATTCCGCTTTGAGGCATTTGTTGCATTTGTTTCATTTTCATCGGCATTTGTTTAGGGCACATTTTAGGGGCATTCTCTTCGAATGTTTTTAGCTGTTCCGGAGTAAGTACCGCCATCACTTTTTCGCGTTGTTGGTTATGGAAAGCTTTTCCCTCTTCGCGGATTTTTTGGATTTGTCCTTTTTGATCATCGTTTAGACCCAATTTTTCAAAAGGTTTCGGAAGGATTGAGGTGTCGCACTCACATTTTTTCATCAACATCATTCCGCCGTTTTGCATCATTCCGCCGTTTTGCATCGGGCAGGCCATTAACGCAGTTGCTCCGAGAATGAGCGCGATACTAAGAACTTTTTTCATGATTATCTCCATGTTTGGTATGATGATATGATACGCCAAAACACTTAACCTTTTGCCAATTGAGTGTTAATGACGTTAATGAGAAATGCTCTCGTCGCTTTGTGCTTCGGTAATTTTCATAAGGGTCAGAAAAAGGACGGTAATGGCCGGCCCGATGATCATCCCCCAAAAACCGAATGTAGCAAGCCCGGCAAGAATCGCGAAAAAAATGATTAATTCGTTAATCTTTTCTTCGGGTTTGATGAGCTTTTGGTTGATGAGTTTGATGATGACCGGTTTGATAAACGTGTCGGCTATGACCGAAATGACGATGATCGTATAGAGGGTAATGAACAGGGCGTTCTCCGTATGGCCCAAAGCGAGTTCGAAGAGGGCAAACGGAAGCCACATAACGACTCCCCCTACGACAGGAATCAGGGAGGCAAAGCCGTACATGATGCCAAACAATAGTCCGTTGTAGCCCATGTAGCCTACCGCTACCCCGAACAGCGCCCCCTCAAATACGGCGGTCACAAGGATCGAATAAAAAACGACGCTCATCGACGAACGCATTTCAAAAATGATGAGAGTACTCTCCTGCTGCGGAAAGTGGGCGGATCGTTTGAAAAACTCAAAAATGTCCCGCCCGTAATACTGAGCGACAAAATAGAAGATCAATATAAAAAGGGTTCCTGAGAGAAACGACATGGTGAAGCTTCCGATTTGAGATGCATAGGCGATGATGTGCTGAGAAAGGGTTTCAGGGTCAAAACGGGTCAATGCCGCTTCAATTTTTGCTTCGAACCGGGAGAGTGAAGGGGGAAGATGCGCTAACCATCCGCGCAGTTTGGTTTCCAGCATTCCCATGACGGCGGGGTCAAGATGCTGCAGCATTACGGATAGACGAAACAAAAAATAGCCCAGAGGTGCAAAGAAAAGAAGGCCCAGCAAAAGGGTTGATAACATGGATGCAGAAAAACGGTTGTTGGTGAGTTGAAGGAACCCCATTTGGATATGGTGGGTTGACATGGCCAAAAGCGAAGCGACGACGATGCTCATCCAAAACGGCTCATACAATATAAAGATGCCGTACGAGGTTATGAGCAAAAGGATGAGTGTGAAATACTCTTTTTTCATCGATTATTCAAATAGCCCGACTTGGGGAGTTCCGAACTTGAGCAGTTCGTACGTTTTTGGGGTTGCGACCCGTCCGCGTGCCGTCCTTTCCAGATAGCCGTTAGCGAGTAAATAAGGCTCCAAGACATCCTCGATTGTCCCCTCGTCTTCACTGAGCGCCGCGGCGATAGTGCTGAGCCCCATAGCGCGCCCTTTGGCCTCCATCAGCAGTTTGAGCAGACGGATATCCATCTCGTCAAATCCGTTGGCGTTGATCCCCAGCTGATCGAGTGCATAGCGGGAACGCTCGTGTAAAATGGTCGACTCATTGGCGACGTCGGCGAAATCGCGCACCCGCTTCAGCAGCCGCAGTGCGATACGGGGAGTTCCGCGAGAACGTTTGGCGATCTCATTGGCGGCATTTTTGTCGATATTTTTTCCGAGTTTCAGCGCGGCTTGGGTGATGATGGAACAAAGCTCGTCGGGAGTATAAAACTGCATCCGAAAATTCATCCCGAAACGATCCCGCAGCGGGTTGGAGAGCATCCCCGCCCGCGTCGTCGCCCCGATGAGGGTGAAGCGGGGAAGATCGATTTTGACCGTCTGCGCCGCCGGGCCGCTTCCGATGATAATGTCGAGACGGAAATCTTCCATCGACGGATAGAGAATCTCTTCGACGGCGGGGGAGAGGCGGTGTATTTCGTCGATAAAGAGGATGTCTCCCTCTTCGAGGTTGGTGAGGATGGCAGCGAGATCGCCGCTTTTCTCGATCATCGGAGCGGCGGTCACTTTGATGTTGCTTCCCATTTCATTGGCGATGATGAGGGCCAAGGTTGTTTTTCCCAAACCCGGAGGACCGTAAAAGAGGACATGATCGAGGGCTTCGCCCCGTTTGGAACTGGCCTCTATAAAGACGCCGAGATTCTTTTTGATCTGCTCTTGACCGATATAATCATTCCATGCACTGGGACGCAGCGAGGTCTCGGTGACCTCTTCGGCGTTAAATTTTTCGATCTCTACAATGCGTTCCATTCGATTCCTTAAAACGCAGCGGGAATAAAATCCCCACTGCTACGCTTGCCGCTGAGGCACTGAAGCTTGCCTCTATTGAGGCAGATTTTTTTCAAGGTGTCAGTACACATGATTTTCATCGGGAAATTCCCTGTTTTGGACTTCGATTTTATAGGCGTTGGCTGCTTCTTTTACCTTTTTGGCACCGTTGATATACTGTTTGACGAATTTCGGGACAAACGGTTCATATAGCCCGAGCATATCGGAAAATACCAATACCTGCCCGTCTACGCCGCTGCCCGCGCCGATGCCGATGACAGGAATCGATACATTTTTGGCAACGCGCGTTGCGACGTCGGCTTTGACCCCTTCGATGACGAGGATAAAAGCACCTGCACGTTCAACGGCCTGCGCATCGGCGATGAGAGAGAGGGCTTCTTCTTCGCTTTTTCCTTTGACTTTATATCCCCCTTCGGCACGAAAGGCTTGCGGAAGCAATCCGATGTGGCCGCATACCGCGATGCCGTTGCTTGTCAAATGTCTGACGAGATGGGCTTTATCGCTTCCCCCTTCGATTTTTACCGCATCGGCGGGGGTTTCGCGGTAGACGCGAATGGCATTGACAAGTGCCGTTGCTTCATCGGTATAGGATCCGAAAGGCATATCGGTGATGACAAAGGTTTCAGGAGCCCCTTTGCATACGGCTTGGGTATGGTAAATCATCTGATCCATCGTTGCGCTGAGGGTATCGCCGTTTCCGCCGAAACTCATATTAAGACTGTCTCCGACGAGGAGGATATCGGCGCTCTCTCTAAAGAGACGGGCAAAAAGGGCATCATATGCGGTGATCATCACGAGAGGAAGGGCTCCTTTTCGTTTTAGAATCGAGCCGATGGTGAGTTTTTTCATACTATAAATATCCCATAGTTATTTAAAGTAGATAGTTTACCCAAAATTTGGGTTGCAATGCTATTCTATGGCAATTAAGAGGGGATATTAAACAAAAGCAGGCTATAATTTATGACCACAGGAGAACATCAGTATGGGCATACGGAGCGTTTTAGAGGCTAATTTCGACTTTGAAATCATTGACGAATTTTTAGACCATTACGCAATGATGACGGAAATCATGGAGTCTCTGATCATTGATTTGGGCAATCCCGAGCGTTATCATCGAAGTATTGAAGAGCTGTTTAGGATTTTTCATAATATTAAATCTGCCTCAGGTTATTTGCAGATTGAGCCGATGGTTCGTTTGGCAACCTTTGCGGAAGATGCGCTTGAACAATTGCGATTACGCGATGCGAAAGTGAATGAAGAGACGATTACATGGCTCATCAGTGTCGCCGATATGTTTATGCAGTGGCAGGAAGATTTAAAAATGGATAATGAGCTTGCCAAAATCCATTTTACCCTTTTAATTTTACCCGATATGGAGAATGCGTGAAACAACTTGTAGCCTATATTACGGCAGGTTATCCCGATAAAAATTTTACCGTTGATTTGGCTTTGGCACTGGGCGAAAACGGTGTCGATACCTTAGAGCTCGGTGTCCCGTTTTCTGACCCCGTGGCGGACGGCCCCGTGATCGAAGCGGCAAATCAGCGTGCCCTCGAAGCGGGATTTCGGTTTGCCGATCTTTTGGATATTTCAGAGGCGATTGCGCCGAAAATCGATACCTTATGGATGGGGTATTTCAACCCGTTTTATCAATACGGGATGGAAGCGTTACTCGACAAAGCCAAAGCGATCGGTGTCAACGGTTTGATTATCCCCGATGTACCGTATGAAGAGGCCAAAGCGTATCATTCACTCTTTGAAAACCGGGGATTGGCGAACATTACGTTTGTTGCCCCGACCGACGGCGAAGCGCGGATCGCCATGATCACCGCCGAAGCGCGCAAATTCATCTATCTGGTCGCCTATGCGGGGATTACGGGAAGCGGAAAAGCCGAAGATTTGGCTCCGACCTTAGAGATGATCAAGCGCCACACGCAGACGCCGGTCTATGTCGGCTTCGGTGTCAACGAGAAAACGGCCCGTGAAAAAGTGCAGGGGGCGGACGGCGTTATCGTCGGTTCGGCGATCGTTAACGTCCTTTTGGACGATAGCCTCTCGAATACCCAAAAAATTGCCAAATGCTGCGAAATTACCCGCAACATTAAATCGCTTATCAATAGCTAACCCCCCCCCGTTCGTGGTGAGCTTGTCGAACCATGAACGATCACCCTTCGTACCCAAAGGGCACAAGCGCTCAGGGCGAACGGATTTATAAATAATCCGCTATAATTCGATTCTAACTTCGGTTACCACGTGGGGGCGACATGGCTTCGACTGGATCAAGAAGGTTTAGGTTGCATCGCCGGACTGAGCAGCTCCGTTATACGGCTCACACTTGCTTAAACGCAAACAACACTAATTACCGTCCTGCTTACGCTGTAGCGTAAGTTTAACTTAATTTAGGACTGCTCTACCTCTCTATGCTATCACCGAGAGGGTTTGGGGTATAACCACTGCGATAGCTATACTCTCAGGATGCCTCGACTGGGAACGAATTTAGAGGATAGTGTGCTGTAGCCTTGCACGTTGTGTGAAAGCTCACGAAACCTAAACAACGTTACTAAGCATGTAGACGCCTTTACTCTCTTGGTTTAGGACTCCGGTTCAATCCCGGACGCCTCCACCAATCCTCTTCTTCTAAGTATAAATACCAACCAAAATAAAGTCCAAATAGTGTGCATTGTGAAAGTTTATTTAAAACTCATAAAAAGAATTAAACATGAATAATGATGAAAATATAAAAAATATAGCCCCTCATTTAAAGCTTGGAAGTGGATTGTCAGATACATTTGATTCAAGTCTTGCAAAATTAAAACTCAGTTCAGGAGTTACAGGTTCTTATGCTGACAAGGTATTTGGTGTATCTCCTGAATTTTCAGGCATTGGCAGTAATCTCAAAAACGCTTTTGATCCAGTAGTTTTAGGCAATGAGGAGACTTTAAGAGGCATACTCTTACGTAATTCTGAAATTGCATCTGAAGCTGCAAAAGAGATAAATTTATCGAATGAAAAGTATAAACGAGAAATTGAAAAACTAAAAAAATCAAATGAAACTTTATATGATGAAAAGGTAAATCTTGAAGAAGAAAAGCAAAAGCTGATTGTAGATGTCTCGACATACAAAGACCAAGTTACAATTTATCAAGCGAAAGATGAGCAAATTGAAACTTTTATTACTCGACTAAAAGAATCAGGTAAACTTTCCGAAGATGAGCTAAAAGAATTGAATGCAAGTGAAGATGAACTTAATCGGTTGGAAAGAGCGCGGGACTTAGCGATTCAAGATGAAAAAGATACTATTGGTGAGGCAATTTTTCAGATTACAGATTCGATGAAAAGTTTAAAAGCCAGTATGTTTTTATATCAGTGGCTTTTAATCGGATCAAGTTTTATAGCTATTCTATTGATATGCAGTTTACTTTGGAGTGTATTTTTTGGTGCATCAGTCGAAGCATCAAAAATTAATGGATTGATGGCAAACTATTTAGCTCTAGTAAGTCCATCAGTTTTGAAAATAGTATTGTTGGTAATTGTCTTGCGTTTTATTAATAACATTCTCAAGTTACGTGAAAATCTTTTGGTCGAGACAGGATATATTGAAAAAGTTTCAGGAGTGTTAAAAGCGGGAATGTTGATGAGTGATTATTCAAGGAGTATGATAGAAGCTCGTGAAATTTTCAAAAAAGTGATTAATCAGTTAATAAAAAAAGACAACTCTTTAGATAAAGATAAAGTCAAAGATGACGATGATGCTATGGTAACTTCGATTGCAGAAAAAACAGTGTCAATTATGGCTAAAAGTATGAAATAATGACTCCATTCATCCCTGAAATTTTGCCTATTAGTACCGATTATGAGACAAAAGCTTTGGGATGTGAGATTGCAATAAAACCGAAACAATCGGTACAAGCTCTCTATCAAGCACAAATCGAGATAAAAACTTTATCTTGAGTGATCAGGGTTTAATCAATAGCACAAAAAATGTGCATTTTTAGCACTTTGTAAATAAAAATATAGAGTCTTATTTTTTTATTTATAGAATTATTATAGATTTTCCGATATTATTAGTGATACAGTTAAGATCACATTCAGTGATATAGGCATAGATGTTTAATGAACATCATCGTTGTAGCATCAAGAAGAGATGCTTTATGCAATAGAAAGAGCCAACAAAATGGAAAAAACATACACAATACACGACATAATTACAGAAGCGGAAATTGCTAATATAATTGATGTAGCAGTGAGAGACGGTATTGACCTTGCAGAGTCTGAAGGTATAGAATTTAAAATTGACTATGACACATGCAATGGTAATACGGTTGCAGTCAATGATTATAAGCATAGACTTTCTAGTGATACTTTAAATTCAGCAGATCAATCAATTATAGAAAAATATAAGGCAATGTGATTGAGTACTGAGTCTGAGCAAAAAGTTTCTTTAGATTTCAAATCAGCAATTAAACATTTGTCTCAGTTTATGGAAATAAGAGAGCAAGAACGCGGAGTTTTTACACAAAAGTTTCAGCTAGCTAATAAAGTAGCTGTATTCAAGCTTTTACAGTATAGACAAAAATATGGCGTAGATATGCAGAAAGAAGAGTTGCTTCGTGATGTTGTGTTTATTGGAACATCTTTAGTAGAAGCTAGCTCATCAAATTTAAGATATTATAAATCTGTTGTTAAAGCATGCCTTGCAATTGTTGAAATTGAAACTGGAAAATCTTTTGAGCCAGAATTTGCAAATAAGCTTTTGAAAGCAATGAGTGCTTTCCAATGCAATGCTGGAGTACATTTTTCCGCAGAAGCATTTTATTTCGTATTTAAAAGTCACTTTAGATTAATTGCTAGCTAAAATAACTACAGGTTACTCCACCAATTAAGATTTCAACTGTATTATAATGGCTTTAATAGGAAAACTAGGGGTCAGTCGCCACCTATAAAACTTATCAACAATGATACTAAAAGTAACTTATTTTCTTTAAATCACGCCATAGCAACTACTTGATTATTTTGATGGTTCACATCATATTTTCTATTATTCTTATAAAGAGAATGAGCCGTAATAATTATTTTTCTCATCACAGCGATTTGAGCTTGGGTCGTGTGTTTGCCATTCTCTTTTAATCGTTCATAAAAAGCTTTAAAATTTTCATCATATCGAACTGCACTCATAGTCGCCATAAATAAAGCACCTCGATAAAGTTTAGAACCGGACTTGGAAATACTTGATTTAGATTGGATTGAAGAGCCTGATTGTTTGTAAACGGGATTAAGTCCGGCAAGTGAAGTGATTTGTCTTTGATTGGCATCTGGATATTTGAGAAATAGATGCAAAAGAGCAATAGCTCCTATTTGTCCGATACCCATAATGGAGATAATATTTTCATAATCTTTTTTATATTTTTCATTAGAATCTATAATTGTATGTATTTGATCGATGATACGTTTCTCTTTTTCTTTTGATGCTTTAATAGCTTTTTGAAGCTCTTTGATTGTAAAGGAATCCGCTCCTTTACTTTCTAGGGCTTCAAGGTGATTTCTTTGTTGAGTTGTTTGTTTGGTAAGAAACTTATAATAGCTCATAAGCTCTTTAATCCGCTCTACATCTTCATTATAAGCAGGTACAGCTATTTGCCCCTCTTTAGCAATTACGGTAGCTTTACAAAGGACTCTGGCATCTTCGATATCATTTTTAACTTCTACCCCTAAAGCCTTAGCGTAGTTACTAAATTGTTTAGGATTAATGATAAAGCATTTAATCTCTTGATAATGACAATATTTTCGTAGTGCTTCTGAATAGGCGCCTGTAGGTTCAAAAATATAAACGATATTTTCAATATCTTTTTTGTAAATCTTTTTTAGTTTTGAACGTAAAGTTCTAAAGCCTTTGATACTGTTTTCTATTTGTAAATCTTGACCGCTCTTTCCGATATGTATATTTAGACTTGCTTTTGATACATCAATTCCGATACAATTTTCCACTAGAGCCTCCTCTTTATTGATGAGAGCTCGTTAGCACAAGAGTTATCTCTTGTGTGATTTTAAAGTAATGTTCATACACATAACTTTGCCTCGTGTGTCTATACAATCTAATCCTCATCTATTGTTGCAACAAAAAAATATCAAGAACCGATTCGCTCGCCACTCAAGTTTTTAGTGTAATTATCTGACTGACCCACAAGCTAGACTTCTGCTGCTTTAGGTAAAAACCGATATATCACTTCTAACGAACTCTCTAAAAAAGTATAGACCGTTTTTTATAGGATTGGTTATAGATACGAGGTATTCAATCTTCACCATATTACTCGCAAAGCAAGAATAATGGATTATTACATTTACTTGACAAATAGCATCACTTATGATACATTTAATAAAATAAAAAAGTATCAAATCTGATACTAAAATAAGTGACCATGTTTAAATCATTAATCCTATCCGAACTCAAAAAACAAAAAGAGGCTTTATCTATTCCTTATGAGGCTATCGCTTCACGCTCAGGATTAGGGATTGCTACCGTAAAGCGTGCGTTTTCGGGGCATGATATATCCCTTGATACGCTCGACAAAATAGCAATAGCTTTGGGATGTGAGATTGCAATAAAACCGAAACAATCGGCAAAAGCACTCTATCAGGCGCAAATCGAGAAAAAAGCACATGAGATTGTTAATCGAGTGTTCCAAACGTCTGCATTGGAAAACCAATCACCGAGCGATGAAGCGAAAAAAAAGATGTTTACCCAAGCCAAAGCGATGATCTCTAAAATGCCAAAATCAAAAGTTTGGAAATAATTACATTTTCGTCTGATTATTGAATGAGTGTAACAGTAGGTAAGAAGACTTGGCTTTCAGCTGCAAGCAGTACCAGACAATGTGCGTCCGTTAGAAAGCCTAAGTAATGGAATGATAGAATAAAAAAAGTTAAATAGTTATGATAAATTTTCCATTTACTTGACAAAAGAGGGGCAGTCTGAATTAAAATGCGCATATATTTGGAGAAAAATGAATCTTAAACATTTTGAATCAGGTTCATATCAACAAGAGTATCAGTATAAAAGTTTTTTACCAAATAGCATAAATCATACTTTTACATGGGATGATCCGCAAATAAACATCATGCTTGAAAATGCTACGAGAGCATTGGGTGAGCTAAATGCTTTTACGATGATTGTTCCCAATGTTGATATTTTTATTCAAATGCACATCACCAAAGAGGCGAATACTTCCAGTAAAATCGAGGGTACTAAGACCGAGATTGATGATGTGTTGATTGCTAAAGATCACGTCGATCCTGAAAAAAGAGACGATTGGCAAGAGGTTAGAAACTATATTTTGGCAATGAATCAAGCGTTAAAAGAGTTGGATTCCTTACCGCTGAGTACCCGATTGATTCGAAATATTCATGCTATTTTGCTTGACAGTGTTCGCGGTGAAAGTAAGCAACCCGGAGAGTTCCGAAAATCTCAAAACTGGATCGGTGGAGCGAGTATCAACACAGCCTATTTCATCCCGCCTCACCATAGCAAAGTGGCGGAACTGATGAGTGATTTGGAAATATTTATGCACAATGAAGAGATCCAAGTTCCCCATTTGATTAAAATCGCGATTGTCCATTATCAATTTGAAACGATCCACCCTTTTTTAGATGGTAATGGGCGCATTGGTCGATTAATGATTACTTTGTATTTGGTTAGCAATGGATTGTTGAAAAAGCCCTCTCTATACCTCTCTGATTTTATCGAGCGTAACAAAAGTACCTATTATGAGATGCTGACTTTTGTCCGTGAAAAAAATGATTTAACGGGATGGATTAAATTCTTTTTAGAAGCGGTTATTAGCACGGCACAAAGCGGAGTACAAACATTTCAAAATATTCTTTCTTTAAAGCAAGAAATGGATGCTCTTGTTCTGACTTTCGGGAAAAAAGCACATAACGCCAGTAAGCTATTGGAATATTTGTATCAAAGACCCATTATTTCGGTTGGCGATATCGTTGAACCGCTTGGGATAACGAAGCAAACCGCTAACTTGCTTGTAAAAGAGTTTGAAGCAAAAGGGGTTCTCATAGAGATTACGGGGTATCAACGAAATAAAATGTTTGCATTTGCAAGATATCTAAGTATGTATAGTCAAAGTAAACCCGCGAAACTTGACTTAGGAAACCCATAGTAAGAGTTTAGCCATTAAGTTTGACTATGAAAATTTATAGTCAGAGATGAGTTGCTAAACTTGACTAAGAGAATTCATAGTAAGAGTTGAGAGACTAAAATAGACTATGAAAAATCTATGTCGAAAAAGTACAAAAATTTCGATATACTCTTTGATGCTTTCAATAGTTAAAGAGATAGCTACAATGTAGTTTTTAATGTAGTTTATTTTATATATAGTCTTAAAAATATCATATTTTGGCTGTTGTTTGATAGAGGACGCCTCCACCAAAACTTCAATCCCCCTTTTTTTAATCACCTTCACTGTTTACGAAACAAATTATTAATAACTTGGCTATAAATGCGTTTACCTGCTATTTCGACTATGATACAATATTAAGAGTTATCAGGCGGAGAGATTCCATAGTGTTCAGATGTTATCTAAAAGGGTTTGAATGAGCAGCTACACATCTTCTTTAAATACAACAACAGTCTCTTTGACCAATAGCAATAAGATCGATTCTTTGATGTCCGGAGTGAAGTGGGGCGGAGCTATCGGAAGCGGTATGAGTCTCAGCTACAGTTTCCCATGGACAACGAATCAGACATCGTATTGGCAATCCGGATATCCGAATGAACCCTATGCCACTTATCACTTCGGTTTATCCACCGCACAGCAAGAAGCTGTGAGCAGTGCACTGCAAAGTTGGGCGAACGTCGCAAATCTGAATTTTACGCAAATCAATGAAAGCGGCGCAGAGGTAGGGGATTTTCGTTTTGCGTTTTCTTCTGAAGTACCTGCAGATGTGTGGGGGTGGTGCTATTATCCGGATAATTATTGGGCAACTTCTGCCGATGTCTGGATAAATAACGATATATACAGCAGTGATTTTTCAATCGGTGCATACAGCTATTTGTCATTGATTCATGAAATAGGGCACGGACTCGGTCTCAAACATCCCGGGAATTATAATGTAGGTTCCACCGATCCGGAACAAGGCCCTTTTTTGCCGGCTGATCAGGATAATATGCTTTACACCATTATGTCGTATTACGATTCTGATATTAATATGTGGTTTGATACTCAGACTATTACGGCAAAGGTCGTGAACCCGCAAACACCGATGGTATTCGATATTGCCGCTGTCCAATATCTTTACGGGGCGAACAACGATTACCATAGCGGTGATGATGTGTATACCTTTGACGATATGGCCCCTTTTTTAATGACACTGTGGGACGGCGGCGGGCACGACACCATTTCGGAAGCGCTTTCTCCGCGTGCATGTCTGATCGACTTGACTCCCGGGCATTATTCAAATATCCAGACAAGCCGGATTGTCGACCAAAACGAGATCATTGCGAATAATGATACGATCAATGTTAACGGACACAACTACACGGTCCATTTTTCAAATCCCGATAACAGTGCCTCTTATAATCTGGGGATTGCGTACGGTGCCATCATAGAAGATGCTATCGGAGGTTCTGCCAATGACAGGCTCATCGGCAATATCGCCGATAACCTTTTAGACGGCGGAACCGGAGATGACCAGCTTACCGGAGAAGAGGGAAATAATACCCTCATCGGCGGTTTGGGTACCGATACGGCGATTTATACCGAAAACCGTAACAAAGTCACTATCAGTACACAGAGTGACGGCACTTATACGCTGAGCCATGGAGGATATCAAGATACCTTGAACGGGGTTGAACGCCTTAGTTTCAATGACGGAAGTATGGGAATCGATTTTGCAATCGGATTGTATGATAAACAAGCGGAAATATCCCGTTTTTATAATGCGTTGTTTGAACGTGATCCGGACGAAGAGGGACTTGCATTTTGGACTAATTCGCTGGTTTCCGGAAGTACGATCGGAGTCGTAGCACAAGAATTTGCGAGATCGGCGGAATTTGAAAATAGGTATGGCTCAAATATTTCAAATAGCACTTTTATAAATTTAATGTATCAGAACATATTGCATCGCTCAGCTGATCAGGAGGGATATGATTTTTGGATTGATGTAATCAACCAGAATAACAATCGCGGAGAAATGATCGTTAATTTTTCTAACTCTATAGAATATATCGCGGAGACGAGAGAGAGCGTCGATGCTTTTTTGGCAAATATTACGTTATCAAACTACTTATTAGCGTAAATACTTTATCTTGGTAGAATAATGAGCATTTGGCTTGGAAAGGAAATGTGTGCCGCAAGAAAACAGGGACGCGACGTTAAAAGATCAGCTTAAATCGAGGTTGAGGGAAAGTGACCCGACCTATCGCTATTACAAATCGATTTTTCATCTGACGGATAATATGATTGCCTTGAGTGACGGGTATCGGATTGTAGATGCCAATAAAGCGTTCAGTGATTTTTTCGCCGCAATCGGATCGGATGTATTTGATCCGGATTTTCGTCTTTCACAACAGTTTCTCATCATTGATAAATACGGGTATGTGTATGAAGGGTACTTAAACGCTCCGTGGTTTAAAACAGTATTGAGCGGCGAAAAAGAGCATTACAGAGTCGGTATCAGCGGTTCGGATCAAATATATACTTTCTCGGTTTCGGTAAGCCTGCTCGATCCGAGTGAAAATATTTATGTCATTACCCTCTCCGATGTCACCGATATGATGAGCTATAAATGCGTTTTGGAAGAGGGGATACGGGTCAGCACCCATGAAAAAGAAGAGACGCAGTATATCCTATCCCAGTATTATGAGGCCATTGACACGTCGAATCTGGTGGCACGGTGTAATCTTGACGGTATCATCACCTATGTCAATGATGCGTTATGCGAAGCGCTTGACTATATGCCGGAAGAATTAGTAGGGCAGAACGTTTCGATCTTTTTCGAGGGCAACAGCGAAGTCATGTGCGAAAAAATGGCACGGGAGAAGATATATAACGGCGAAATTTGGAAAGGGGTACTCAAGAATAGAGATAAATTTGGCGGAGCACACTATTTTGCGACGACCATTGTCCCCATAAAAAATGCGGATAACACAATTATAGAAATCCTCTCGATCCGCCATGATATTACCGACATGGTCAAAGCAAAAGAAGAGGCCCTTCAAACGCTTGAAGCCAAAACAAAATTTTTCGATCAGGTATCCCATGAACTCCGTACGCCTTTGAATGCAATTGTCAATTTTACCGATCAGGCCTTGGAAAGTTATGACGAGATAGTCGAAGATGAGGTTAGCCGCGCATTGGTCAAAAAATATTTGCAGCGCTCTTACGCTAATGCCGAGAATCTATTGGAACTGATTAATTCCCTTCTGGATATCGCGAAAATGAAATCGGGGAAAACGGTTTTTGATATTGCTGCACATAATGCGGTTTCATTAGCACGCGAGGCATTTGAGAATTGCTCGAGTCTTCTCAAAAACAGCTCGATTGATTATCGGTTTAAGGCGGAAAAAAGTGTTATCCCGATAGAGTGTGACGGTGTAAAATTTAAACAAATTATCACCAATCTTGTCTCAAATGCATTGAAATTTACCACAGAAGGGTTTGTGGAAATTAGATTGGAAGAAAAATCGGATATATGTGTCATAGAAGTTGAAGACAGCGGTATCGGAATACCGAGCGAAAAACTCTCGTACGTTTTTGAACCGTTTGCACAAGTGCGTGATCACGGTTTCGGTACGGGCTTAGGGTTGAATATCGTCCGCGAATATTCAGAAATGATGAAGATGTCACTCGATGTCCGTTCCGTTGAGGGAACGGGAAGCTGTTTTACCCTGACGGCTAAAAAAATTCGAGAGTAATAGGAATAAAGTTTTATAAAAAATATTTTTTTGTCTAAGAAGGAATCTATTAGTGTTTAGTCGCCACTATCAAATTATCGATACGCTGCATGAAAATCTTTCGACGGTAGTTTATCGTGCAAGCCGTACGAACGACGAACGTAAAGTCATTGTTAAAATGCTCAAACCGGGTGAGATAACGGAGCAGAGAGTATCTCAGTTTATGAATGAACAGCAGATTCTTTCTTCTCTTAAATCTCCTAACATCGTTAAATTGGTCGAGATTGTCGCACTGCCCTCAGAATATTTTCATGTATTTGAAGATATCGGCGGCAGTTCTCTGTATTCGTTGCTTCAAGAACGCCGCTTTTCGATTTCGGAAGGGTTGAATATCGCCATTAAAATTACCGAAGCACTTCGAACGATTCATAAGAAGCATATCATTCATGCCGATATCAATCCTAAAAATATCATCTACAATATGGAAACGAAAGAGCTTCAGATTATCGATTTCGGATACTCGGTGATCGATAGCCATTTGCGCTATAACAGTGATTCTGATGTCGGAACGTCCGGGAATCTGATGTATATGTCGCCAGAGCAGACGGGGCGGACTAAACAGCGTATCGATTCTCGGAGTGATTTGTACAGTTTGGGTATGAGTTTTTATCACCTTTTTTCCGGACGCTTTCCTTATGAAGCAAAAGACCGTTATGAGTTGATCCATAAACAAATCGCCCTTCGTCCTGAACCTATTGAACACTATATTGAAAATTTTCCGTCACTACTCTCATTGATTATCAATCGTCTTACAGCGAAAAAGGCCGACGAACGCTATCAAAGTGACGAAGCGCTGATTTATGATCTCAAATTCGCTCTTCAAACGCTCAATTCATCCGATCAAATCCCTTTGTTTGAAATAGGGACTCACGATCAGCCCTCTATACGCTTCGGTGATCAGCTGTTCGGAAGAGAGATGGAGATAGGACTCTTGAAAGATGCGGCGAATAAAGCGGCTTTGCATAAATCGGTTCGTTTGGTCGTGTCCGGTATGCCCGGTGTCGGGAAGACCCGTTTCATCGAAGAGTTTTTAACTTTACTGAGTACCGGAGGCAGCCGTATCCTCAGGGGGAAATTCGAACAGTACCGTACATCCCACCCGTATTTGAGCATTAAACAGCTTTTTGTTCAGCTTAAAATCATCTGGAAACGACATATTCACGCCAATAAGCCTTTTCATCTGGATACCCGCAGTATGCATACGCTGGGGTATTATTTTCCTGAACTCAGCGATATGTTGATGCATAAACCTATTTCGTACGCTTCAATGGGGGAAGAGATGCATCATCAGCTTCCATATGCGTTTCAACAGCTTTTGCGTCAGCTATCAAGCGACACATCTCCGTTGGTCATATTTATGGATGATCTGCAGTGGGCGGATACCGCATCGCTGGATTTGATCTATCGAACGATTTTTCAGATGGATATTCCCAACCTCCATTTTATTTTCAGCTACCGTGACAGTGAGATAGAATCCAATCCGGGTGCATGGTCGTTTGTCCAAAAAGTTCGCGTGAACCGATCTGTGAATGTATTTATTTTTGACCTTGTTCCGCTCTCCAAACCTGATATACGCCGTATGTTTCATTCGATTTTGGGAAGCGAAGGGCGGCAGGTAGATGCTTTGTCAGATATTATCTTTAAAAAAACGGACGGGAATCCGTTTTATATCAAGACACTTCTTTATAATTTAATTGACGCCAAAGAGATTACCTATGAGAAAGGAAGGTGGCATTTTCAAATCGAAAATATCCGTACATACGGTGCCAGTATCAATATTGCCGGATTAATTACCGATAAATTTACAAAACTCACTATCGAAGAACAGAATTATTTACGTTATTTGTCGCTCTTGGGGAACCGTTTTGAAACGAATCTGACACGCCGAATGATGAAAATGCTGAAATACCCCGACTCGATGATGGAGTTGCTTGAAGCGAAAGGGTTCATCGAGTTGTTCGGGGGATACTATCAGTTTGTACACGATGTGATACAGCACCATATTATTGCATCGATCTCTTCATCGCAGCGAGAGGTGATAGACCGTACTATCGGTGAGTTTTTGGAACGAGCCTATAGGGCGGGAGATTATCACGATGTCATCAGTGTTGTTATGCATCTCAGTCGCGGAATTATGCCCGGAAAATGGGATAAGCGTTCGCTCCATTTAAATCTCAAAGCTCTAAAGGAGATGATACTAAGCGGTTCATATTCGGTAGCTCTGGAACATTTGAGATGGATGCAGGAAAGCGGATTGTGCCAGATGCTCGAAGAATTAAAACACTCCGATACATTTGATTTGAAAGTATTGAAAGTCAAAGTCTATTATCTGAATGCATTGCATGAAGAAGCACAGAGTGCGCTTGAAACCTTGATGGTTCAGACTAATACGCTTCAAGAACGCTTAGTCTGTTTTACCCTTTTGAAAGATCTGTGTGTGACGAAAGGGGGAGGGTTTGCGGAGTTGATAGATTTCGGAAACAGACTCCTGCAGGAGCTTGGGCTGGATGCTCCCCGAGAACGTAAAGAGGTAGAAGAACGGGTTTTAGATATGAGAACATTTATTCTCAATCATCGTGCTTCTCAGGAAACGGAAGCGATACAAGCCCTTCCGAAACTTAAAAACAGTTCCAAACAGCGGATTATTTCTATACTGGTCGAGTATTGGGAAGCCGCATACTATTTAGCCGATATTCCTCTGATGCAGTGGGCTTATCTTAGTATCATCGAAGTCTCCTTTCGTTTCGGAAATTCCAGCGGATCAGCCTTCGGATACGTTCTTTACGGCGCCCAGATGGTGAGCGAACATCGTTATAAAGAGGCGTACCGATTCGGCGCGGCGGCATTGAAACTCAACCATCGATTTGAAGATGAAAAGATGCTTCCGAAAGTCCATAATTTTATGGCCAATTTTATCAGCCCTTATACGAAACCGCTGGAGCGAAACATTCCGCTGTATCAAAAGAGCCTTCATCAAAGCAAGGTGAACGGCGATATTGTTTTCGGAACGTGGGCAAATTTTTTGATCCATTTTAGCGAGTATCTCAGCGGAAAATCGCTTGAATCGCTTCGGGTAAATATAGATAAAGAGAGCCGGTTTCTCTTAAATTCGGGTGATCAGAAAATGATTGCTATTTTTGAGGTTCTCCGTTCAACCGTCCTTATGTGGCAGGAGAGAGAAGAGGAGACGTCCGAAACGGAAGCGGCGGCAATCGCACTGTGGGAAGAAGAGAAGTTTTATCCCGCATTGGCATGGTACGGGATCATTAAAGCTCAGACATGCTGGATCGAGGGAGATATCGACAAAGGGCTGAAATATTTGCACCGATTTATCCGCAGTGAAGCGAACGAAGTGATCATGTTCCCGAAAATGAGGCTTCATCCGCTTCGTGCATTGCTGCTGCTTGAGAAAAAAGCTCCGTTGTCTGTCGAAGAGGAGTCTTGGCTGGCAGAAGATTTGAAACTTTGTGATGCTTACGCCGCTTCTTCGCCCAAAGAGTTTAAGTTTTGGAAAGCACTGTTTCGTGCAAAAAGGGCCAAGGAAGCGAATCAGTATTGGGATGTTGCCAAACTCTATGATGAAGCGTTAAATGAAGCGCGTAAAAATAACAATCCCTTTAGTATCGCGGTCAGTGCATTGTGTGCAGGTCGTTTTTGGAAGGAAAAACGCTTTGATGACCTGAGCCGTTTTTATTTTAGCGAAGCCGCCGTAGCATTAAATCAATGGGGCGCATACCGAGCGGCAGAGCGGCTCAAGGCAAAAATGCATTTAAACGCCTCACGTTCAGCCGAAACAATGGACCATTCATCGAACAGTTCATTGCTGCGTGCCGAGCCTACAAACTATCGCAGTCTCCTGAAATCATTTTACGCACTCTCCCAAAGTATGGAGAAAAATGAGCTTTTAGAGACGTTGATGCAGACCATTTTGGAAAATGCGACGGCGAGTAAAGCGGTATTAATCCTCAAAGAAGAGGAGATGTTTTATACCAGTGCGGGCTTTTTGTTCGAAAACGGAAAAATCGATCTGTATCATATAAAACTGAGTGAAACCGATTTTATCCCGTTTCATTTAATCAATCATGCGATCGAGACCCGTCATAAAGTGATCCAAAACACCCCCTCTGAGAGCGGAAAGTTTCAATTCGACGACTATTTTCTTAAAAACAATCCGGCATCTTCGATTGCGATCCCGACATTGATTGACGGGAGCGTCCGAGGGGTTCTTTATCTCGAAAATAAAGAAGTTTCTACGCCGCTCAATACCGACACGCTTCAAACCCTTCGGTTATTGCTGACCCAAGCCGTGATTATCTATAAAAATGCCCTTTTGTACGAAACACTTAAAACCAGTGAAGAGAAACTCAACAAAGCACAGCAGATTTCTCATGTGGGAAGCTGGCAATATGACAGCGTTACGGATGAGATTGTCTGGTCTGCCGAAACGTATCGTATTTATGAGTTGGAGCCGTTTTCGATTCCGATAGATAACGAATGGTTTTATGAGCATCTGCATCCCGATGATGTCGCACTGATTCAGGATGCAAAAGAAAAAGCATTCAGCGGCGAACGATATTACGATGTGACCCATCGGATACTGACCGCAAAAGGAAATGTCCGGATCGTTCATCAGCGTGCCGAAGTCTACTGGGAAGATGAACGCCAGAAATTTTCCGGTACGATTCAGGACATTACCGAATCCAAACGCTCCGAAGAGATGATCGGCCGTTTATCGCAGGTTGTTAATCAAACGCCGCTCTCGACGATCATTACCGATCCTCAGGGTGTTATTGAATACGTCAACAATCATGCGCTCAAATTGACGGGCTATTTCAGCCATGAGCTAATCGGGCAGAGAATGAATCTTTTTAATTCAGGGCTTCATCCTGAGTCGTTTTATCAAGATGTATGGACGACCATTACGAAAAGACGCTCTTTTTGGCGGGGAACGATTATTAATCGGATGAAAAGCGGTGAGTTACGCGATTGTGCGTCCACGATTTTTCCGATTTTTAACACACAGGATGAAATCATCAATTTTGTAACGATACAAGACGACGTTACCGAAAGAAATATGAAAGACAGGCTGTTTCTGATGCAAACACGTCAGGCACAGATGGGAGAGATGCTCAGTATGATCGCCCATCAATGGCGTCAGCCGCTGGCGATCATGAGCGCTTTGATGAGCCGCCAAAAAATCAATATTATGCTCGAACGCTCAACGCTTGACGAGATCACCAAAAGTTTTGATGAAATGGAAGTTCAGGTTCAGCACCTCTCCCGAACGATTACCGATTTTAAAGACTTTTTCAAGCCTGATAAGCAAACGGCAATGACCAAAAGCTCTCTTATCGTCTCCAAAACGCTTGAACTGGTCGAACATACGTTGATGAATAAGAATATTAACGTTGAGGTCAATAATGTGAATGACGCTGAATATCGGACGTATGAAAATGAGCTGATACAGGTAATGCTGAACCTTATTAAAAACGCTCAAGACGCTTTTGAAGAGAAAAAGATAAAAAATCCCCTTATCGTTATCCGGACCGATCAGCGCGAGGGAGATGTGATTATCACCGTTGAAGACAATGCAGGGGGGATCGATTCGGGATTCATCGATACGATTTTTTCGCCCTATACCTCAAGCAAAAGTGAGAATGGGACAGGGCTGGGACTGTATATGTCAAAAACCATTATCGAGGAGCACTGCCACGGCTCCATACGGGTTGAAAACATTGATGAAGGGGTTAAGTTTACCTTGCGCTTCCCTCTTCATTGCCAAATATAATAAAAAAATATTATAATTTATTCTATATAATGAAAAATATTTTCATTAAGCTGTTATTTGTCCGTTTTTATTCATAATGTGTACAGAAATATCTTGCTGTGATTTTTCTGTGACTTTTTAATATTACACTTTCTAATATTTAGAAACAGAATACACAGTTTAAATCTACAATAGACGGTGAAAAATGGAAAACTTAAGACTTTTGATCGTTGATGATATTGAAGATAACCGATTGGTCCTCAACGCTATTTGCCGGAAAATGGAAGGCTTTGATATCAAAGAGGCGGTTGACGGTGTCGATGCGATCACGGTGTGTGAAACATGGCATCCCCATATTATCCTGATGGATGTTATGATGCCTAATCTCGACGGATTTGAAGCATCTAAAGTGATAAAAGCCCGTTTTCCCGAAACGGTGATTATTGTCGTTACCGCCGTCATCGACCCTCAGATGGAGGCGAACCTCGCCGCTATAGGGGTAGCGGCATACATCCATAAGCCGATCGATAAAGAGCTGATTCGATACAAATTGCAAAGCTTCGGTGCCTTTTTGCGCTCCAAAGACGGAATCCACGCGAAACTCTCTACCAAAGAGGCGTTGAACCCTTTTTGTCCCGACGTTCGCCATTTTAAAACCATCTTTGATATCAGCGATGCCGAGGGGATGATGGATTTCGGGGTATGGGTCCTTTCACGATGCGAAGAGCGTCAATCCGGCACTTCGTCAAAAGTAGATCCGATGATAGAGCTTTTTTATGAGCTGATGCGTCAGGGAATTCGTGAAGAAGAGCAGGTAAGCATTATTATTGAAGAGAGTTTCGAAGAGATATTTATTACGATGAAATTGGCTAATCCGATCGTACTCAAACCGAAGGCTCAGGAACTGGCGGATGACTTGCAGTCGAACTGCATCATTCGCCAAAATTTAGCCTGTGTCCGTTTGCATAACAAAGGGGCGGCTTCACCTGCAAAACCCCTTTCCCGGGCGAGGGTGATCGAAAAAATCTCGGAACCGAAAAAAGAGGCGGCTCTTCTTGAACCGCAAACCGTTGCGGAACCTATCATAGCGGTTGTCCCGATGGTAGAGCCTGCTGCTGAGAAAGAGATTCGGACGATCGATGAGAAGGAGCAGGGGCTTCTCCGTCAGAGTTTTGTCGAGAAAACGAGTGCCGTGGATTATGTCCGTGAGATCG